>Ga0115007_10002271_pt1 | contig 11909 bp, 6 predicted proteins | sample ArcOceMetagenome_2_FD_87166 | JGI IMG/M metagenome (GOLD analysis project Ga0115007, IMG submission 87166) | Marine eukaryotic phytoplankton communities from Arctic Ocean - Arctic Ocean ARC135M Metagenome | ecosystem: Environmental > Aquatic > Marine > Oceanic | place: Arctic Ocean | collected... | reverse complement strand
CAGATGTTACAACGCAATAATCCACCAAAAATAGGACGATGGAAGCAACCTGATGATCCAGCACAATCGGTTATAATCGATCCATCTAGACAATATCTATTGCAATTCGATGGTGGGGCAAGAGTGAACGGGATTTCAGGTGCTGGTGTGGTCATTTATGACGATGAAAGTGGTAAAGAAATATGGTGTGGGTATTATTTTCACCCTGAACCTACAACCAATAATGTTAGTGAGTATATTGGATTGATTTGTGGTATGGAATGCGCGAGGTCATTGGGCATTAAAAAATTGATAGTTGAGGGAGATTCATTACTCGTTGTGCGGCAAATGAATGGCATATATCGGACGAGAGAAGTAATGCTAGAACTATTCCGGGAAGAAGCTCTTCAAATTGTAAAAGATCTTTCTTATTGTCAAATTCGATACATTCCTCGAGCAGAAAACAAACGTGCTGATTGGCTCGCCAATCATGCCATGAATCTAAAGGAATCGGGGGGTTTCATACGAGGAATGAATGACTACAGTAGTATCGAGGCATGCTAACAGAAAAAAAAAGAGATTCGTCCTTATCCAAAAATCGATCTATGATTTAGTTGTTTGTTGGTCTATCTATTCCCTTAATACAATATAATAGTAGCTCCAATTGTTGTATTATTATATTCATAAATTTAATTTGAAAAGCTATAGATTTAGGATTGAGTTCAGTATTCCATCCTCTCCCGTTTATCCTCCTCCTCTTCCTTTCATATAGGACACTCCTTGTCCCATTTGCCCCGTCCTCGCACCTCCACTGTTAGCGATATCCATAGCATTGCCCATAGCACCACTCATTCCACCACCACCTCCCATCTGTCCTGAAGCTTGCGCTCCTGGGTCTTGTGATCTAGGACTAATAACGGTCTCGTCAATTGAAAGAATGACACAGGCTGCTTCAGTCGCTGCCTGTAGGGAATTCATCTTGTTGTCACTGGGTTCCCAAACTCCTAAGTCAAAAGTATCGGTAATACCATCCTCTTCAATATTCACACCGTACCAACAGACATTGTCTCCCTCTAATCTATGCTTCCGGCGCAAGGCTGCAAGAACGTCCGTGGCGTCCAAACCGGCATTTTCACACAATTGTCGCGGGATGACTTCCAATGCCTTACTGTAGGCTGAAACTATCAGTTGCTCCTTTCCTTCAATTTCTAAGGCCCGACGTCGTAATGAATTCGATACACACATTTCTACGGCACCACCACCTGCAACGACTGATCCTGATTGTATGGTTCGTTTCACGACCATAAGTGCATCATGTACACTACGTTCACTTTCGGCGATAAATTGCTCTGTACCTCCTCTCAGTACAATTGTACATGTCAAGGCCGATGGGCATTGCGTAAACAAATTAAAACGTTCATCACCGACTTGACTCTCTTCGAAGAGTCCACATGTTCCAAGAATCGATTCGGTTAGGCCACTTGTAGTAGTTTGGACGGCTCCTTTGGTGGAAACTGCAACTCGTTTCATATCGCCGTCATTGACACGTCCCGCACAAAACAGTCCACGATCAGCGAAATATTGCGTCGCTAAATCACCAATAGGTAATTTCGATAAGACGATATTGGCACCACAATTAACACAAGCATCGAGTTTGTCATAAATGACCTGCCATTCCGCTTCTACGATAGATTGATATTCAGCAGGAGTAGAAATTCGAACTTCTGCGTTTTCTTTTTCCGATTTCAATTCAAGTTCAACATTTAGAAGTAAAATTTTTGGATTTTCAAACCGTTTCGTCATTTGTTCAAACCCTGCATATGAAAAAGTCTTTTTAAAGGCCACACCCTCAACTAAAAATGATTGTCGTACGTCCCCACCTGGAATCTGTTTAATGGAGATCCAATCCATAATTTCATCAACGTTACCAGCCTGATGTAATTTAGTAACAGCCGAAACGACCATAGGTGCGAATAAATCTCTATGGGATGAAATTAATTTACTATTAAGAGCGGTACCAGCACATTTTAACAACATTTCTTCCTGTTCGACAGTAACGGCTAATTCTGCGACACGATCGACTGCAAATTTGCCCGTTTTACGAATAGTTTGGATCATCCTTGTAGGAGAAATACCCTCCTCAACGAGTGGTTTGAGTTTTGCAAGAATTTCAGCTGCAAGTAACACAACTGATGTGGTTCCATCTCCGACTGCTGTATCTTGACTCATAGAAATATCGACTAAGGTCTTTGCGGCGGGATGGGCAACCTCTAAGAGTTTCATAATAGTTGCTCCATCATTACTAATGGTAGCTCTAGATCCTTTTGCGACCAATTTGTCCATACCTCGTGGACCTAATGTAGTCCGTACGGAATCTGCCACAGCCTGACAGGCGTTAATATTACTAACAAGTTGTGGTATCCCCTACAAAACAAAAACATCCGATACACGATTAGAATTACAAATACAAATAGAATAGTTTCATGATTTCGATTATTTTCGATGCGAGAAGAAGAAAGAAACGGGAACACAAGAATTTTATGAGGAAAAAATAAAGCGGATTATATTGAATATGTAATTATACAGTACAAGTATCAATTTATAGTGACAAAGTTGGGAGAACCGGTAATAACAGTTTTGGCGGTATATAACGCAACAACGGTACATACCTGCGAGGTATCTGTCCCCTCCCGAAGGATAATGATGCCAGGCCGCATTCCATTCATCGTGATGTTTTACTTTGCAAAGTTTTCCTGAAAAATAGATACTAAAGAGTTCTAAATACTAGTCGATCGTTGTTGTAATAAGATTTTGTAATTATTCAAAATGATTAGCATTGATTCATCATTATTGTTCATAATTGTCGAGAATACGGTATCGCATTGTAAAATCGACGGCCACAGATGCCTGAAATTTCCTCCTAACTTTGGGGATAACTACCCCCCTTTTAAAATTAACTACAGAAAAGGCGATAATCACGTAAATAGTGCAACTTACTTTTTTTTTTTGAAAATGATATCACATCCCACGGTTACACTCTATATCTACTACAGTAGTATTGTATCTCAATTGAAGCAACATTGAACGCATCGGGCAGCTAATTGAGTTTTCGAGTTGTGGAAAAGTAATCATCTTCTATCAGACCAGCATATTCTCAATTGGTTGGTGCATCGACAAAGATATTGAAGAAGTAGATATATTGAATTCAATCAATCAACATGACCGACAATATTTCTACCCTTAAGGATTGGTCACAAAATGGAAAACTATCTGAGGTATCATTCGATGAAAATGGGACATTGCAATTGGGGGATGTGAATATCCGAGCGAAGGATAGCGTCGAGGTAACGGCCAATGATAAATCGTGTCAGTACACCGCTGGTTCGATCTTTTTGCAGCTCGTTGATCCTAATCAATCTTTATTGGTATACAGAAAGGCTTGTAAAAAATACCAGGTAAAGGATCCAGTGAAGGCTGGTGACAAGCCTGTGATCCTTGCCTTTTTCTTGGGATCTACTACATCCTCAACGACGACAGCAGCGCCATCAGAATCTGCAGCAGCAGCAGCAGCGGTAGCGGTAGCAGCGACGTCAACAACGACAGCGTCTACCACGGAAACATCAACAATTGCGGCGGGTGAAGCATCTGAAACTGTCAATCGAGAGCAGGAACGTGATAAAGAAAAGAAAAAGAGTCGTTCAAGCAGTGATAAAGATAAACATCGCAGTAGTAGCAGTACTAAGAAACGAGAACGATCTCGATCGTCCTCTCGTCCACCTTCTTCCTCCAAAGAAAAGAAGACAAAGACAATCGATCCGGAAAAGTTATTTTCTAATCTTTCCCTTGTTGTTGGACGACGTGAAATTAAGGCTAAAAGAGACGCTGAACAGGCCAAGCTACATCTAGCATTATCCACTGAAGGATTCGAAACGGTCGCACCGGAGATCATCGCCAAATACAACAATCAAGAATCGATGGCACATGAAATTCCTGTGGGAAATTCTTCATCAATTCTTAAGGCAGGTGCAGGAAAGGATCTTTCTCGTGTTTTGAAGCTATACAATGAGACCATAACAGGTAAAAATAATAGCAACGGGGCTGGTGGTAAGAACAAGACCGGTAGTGGAGGGAAAGGAGGACCGTCGTCCGATGGGTCGAAAAAATCATGGCGTCCTTATCTGGTGGGGAAGAAACCCATCATTATTCTTCCTAAGGGTATGCAAGCACCTGTTACCTTGGTGAATGCACATAAGTTCTTTGCTGAATCCAAATTCGTATCTAGGGAGAAGATGCAGAAGGAACTTCGAACAATAAAGCAGGCACCCAAGACTGGATTTACTCGAAATGTTAGCGCACGTTTAGGTGGTGGTGCGGTCGAATATGAGCTCATGGACAACCCGAAATCGAAATTGAATGCACCCGAAGATTGGGAACGTGTTGTTGCTGTTGTTGCTCTTGGTCAGTCATGGCAAATGAAAGATTGGCCAGGACCGTACTCTAATCCTGTCCAGCTCTTTAATCGAGCTTTCGGGTTTTATATCGGTATGGAGGGAGATAAAATCCCCATGGAACTTCAGAGTTGGTCCGTCACCCAAAGCAGAATTAATCGTGATAAACGAGGTCTAGATAGTGTCGCATACTCTAGTTTCTGGAACGCTCTAGATGAATGGATGGCCATTTACAAGCCAGAAATGTTACCTCAACCGAACGAATAAAGTATAAAATAAATGAATAAAACAATGTTATTTTTTCAATACATTAATGTTCTAAACATATGTTGGGAGTGCAGTGAATACAATGTCTTTTAGAAGAAAAGAAAAATTATCCAGTAACACTTAATGAATAGATGATGTTGTCCCTGTTGTTCTTTTGTAGAGTTTTAATAGTATCCGAATGAAGTCGTAGTTCAAACAATTTTTCGCATAAGAAGTGATGGGATCACTAACATTACCGTATGCGATTGATTCATTTCCCATCAATGGTATTTAATAATCGCAACATTACTCGTTCGGTACAGCGACGGAGTGCGGTACTGTACCTCAGCAGCAGGATTTTACAATCGTGGGTTATTAACATGTTGTATCCGTTATGTTATTGTTATTCCAATTTACTTGGTGTTGGTGCTGGTGTTAGGGAAAGTATTTGCTGGAGTGATTAACTGTAAAAGAGCTTGGAAGGCAGCGATCTCCCAAGACTCGTCGTAGAAATAGACCCGATAGGAACCAGGTGAATTTATATCTCGTTTGAACCAAAATTTCGTACGTCCACTGTATTTCATTTATTTTATTATATTATATAGTACATTTAAAAATGTGAGATTTTTTTTTTCATTTCTTTTCTAAACAATTTCAATTCGATTTCAGATTCAACATAGGCCATACATATAGTACACAAACAATCAAAGGTATTAATAGTATCATAATATGTACGTACATCACATCAATTTTAGGTTTCCAAAATAATAATGGAGAGCGAGTCAAAGATCCTACCATTCTCCATCTACTTTCTACGAACATACCATCTTCATCATTTCCCTCACTCGTGCTGGTGTTGGTAGTAATATGCTTATCATTATCATTGTCATTGTCATTGTTGTTAACATTGATGTTAACATTGTTTCCAAGTGAGATGGATATAAGTTCGGATTTATAGTTTTCAGCAAATTTCTCAACAAGTGGAACAAGATTTTGTGTATTCTCAGTAAATTTATCTGTTCCGACAAAAGATATTGTTGGATCAGTAAAAACACAATCGTTAAAGAAACAATCTATATCGAGATCACCAGTCCATAAATAATTTCGTTCAACATAATCTTTTCGTATTCGTTCTAATAACTCTTCGGGTGATTTTGGAGCCGTGTCCGATACAATTGTCGTTGGCGTCGGCGTTAGTGGTGATGTTTCTTTTTCCGAATTTGCATTAATAAAACCCGTCAGTAGGGAGACGACACCTTTCGATGCACCATCCGTATCATTATAATTGGATAATAAGGACGACGACGACAACGACAACGACGACAACGACAACGACGACAACGACGACGACGACTCATTTTCGTCACCAACGATAGTGCCATCATTATTATTGTCTGCGGTAAGTATTATAATCTTTCTACCAACATTTTTACTGACGATTCCAGGAGAAAAAGATTCAACGACGGGGAAAATATCTATTATTTTTATCGGTGAAAAAATATATAATAGAAAGAGACAACGACACGCCGAAACGTAAATAATACGTGATGTGGTGGCAACTTTCCTCGCTTGCATAATGTTGTTGACTTCCGATTTTTTTATAACAGACAATTTAATAGCATAATTTGGTCGCTTGTTTTTATTACGAGAACACTTTATTTCGTCATTGTGATCGCGATTGTTCATGCTTCAGATTTTATTGATTTGACATCAATGCGCGGTTTTCTTCCTCCCCCGTTTTCGAGTTTGGACGACGTAGCGAGTAGTACCCCTCCCCCAAATATCAATTAAAACAAAAGATTTCAACAAATTGAAAATTGAAAATTGAAAACACAAAACACACAAGAAACACGACAAACACACAAATAAAAGCAATGATACAGCAGTAGGCCATTACAACAAATGAGCTGACTGACGAAGTCTTATAAGCAATTTAGAAGTTATCTATTAAGGAGCCTACACATCATCAATCATCAACCTATCGTCAATATGACCACCGACCGAAGACCGTAAACAAGTTTAGGCGATCATCCCTGTTTTTAGACGTGATACCCCTGTTGTCTAGTCTGTCGTGTTGCCAAAGATATAATATAAGATGATTGTATTGTATTACTTTCCTATAAGAGCACGCAACGAAGCATTGCGAATGATGTTGCTTTATGGTGGGATCGACCACAATTATCATACCATTGAATTCGATGAATGGGATGCGGGAACAGAAACAGCGTTCAAAGAAATGATCCCTTCTGGTCACACCGGTCGAAAACAATTGCCAGTTCTAAAATGTTTGGATGGATCGTTGATGTCGGAGAGTCTCGATATTGCAAACTACATTGCGAATATCATCTCTTGCAACAAAGGCAGTAAAAATAACGATGATGGTGCGAATCCAGATCAACAACAATACGCCGAAAAGCTATTCATGTTGAGGGAGGGCGAAAAGTATGGATCACCTCTCGGTTTTGATAATTACGGATTGGCAAATCCTATTTTGAATTGGTTTCCAAAAGAAAAATCAATTCAAATGATTCCTTCCTTTTTAGAATTATTACCATCGACGCTAACATACATTGCAGAGGAATTGAAACTATCAAAGTCAATATCAAAATCAAATTCATCATCCAACAACAACGATGATGATGATTGTCCATTATTTTTTGGTGGAAACGAACCAAACATGGGCGACTTTCAGGTCTTTCATTATGTCAATAATATATGTACACTCGATGGAGGGTTCACAATGAATCATCGTATATCACAAACCGATACTCAAACATTACAAAACTGGTACAACAGTATCCAAAACATACCCGTTATTGGGAATTATCTATCAAATCGTCCAAAACCTGGAACAAAAAAAATTGGACGACCGGGAAGTATCATGTATACCGAAACAGATCCATCCATGATGGAAATTGTCCAGGTGGAATTGAAAAAGTATACGACGACATAGCGTAGTAGCCTACTGTACTACTACTTGATTGATGTAATACATTATTTTATTCTAAAATTATTCTATTAATATTAATTATTTATCGAAACGTCTCCTACACACTTAAGAAACTCGCTGTTGGACTACTAGATAAGAATTCTTCGTAAGTTATTATTATCTCTTGGAATAAAAATCCAAATCGACTTATATCGAGGGGTCGGAGAAATTATGGTTTTTGTCAATTTTTGCAAAGAACGACTAATTCAGTACTATTTTTAAAAGTCATTTCTTTTTATATTTGGTGTACAGTACGGGTTCAGCGTATGGATAGGCCTATGTTATGTGATTTGTGATAAGAAAATATTCTTCCTTTCATGGCCATCATATTAGTTTGAGTTGCTGTCTATCAGACATTCGAAATATACCAAGCAATAATGGGTGCTAAAGGAGACACCGAGAGCAAAGGCAAACAGAGCCGAAGGCGGAAGGGTGCGGCGCCGCCGTCATCTTCTGGATTTGCTGTGACAAATTTAATTCCTGGTGACATTGTTTGTACGAATCATGATTTGAAAAACAAGAAAAATAGTACAGAAATGGGATTATTTATTGGAATAATTGTGGTCGTTCTTTATTTATACAGCTTTTTCGAATCGATTGGATCCTTGCCAGATATTTCATCAGGACGAAACATGGGTGCTAATATGAACCTTGCTGTGATGGAAGTTCCGATCTCTGCTGGTGGTACAAGTACGTCCAAAATCGATATAGAAAATTCCGACATTCACAGAAAGGCGGAATCGATTGATAAGAAACACAACAATGATCACAATGATAATAAAAAAAATAAGAATAAAAAAAAGAAGAAACAAGAACCGGTTGTTGATTCCAATGATATCCCGATTCCTGCTGGGACCTGGCCCGTCGTCCCAATCCGAACCCAGCCAGATGATCACGAAACAATGATTCACGTAGGAGATCTCAAAACTGTCATGACGGTTCCAAAATTTTGGTCTCCTCCAGTTCATAACAATAAGCAATTCACTCGAGAACAGGCTATGAAAATTGGTACATGTGCCGAAAAGGATCCAATAACTGGTTCTAGTGTTCGAGGTGATGAATGTCCGATATCTCAACGAACTATTTTCATCGGTATTGCGTCGTACCGTGATTACCAATGTCGAGAAACTTTAGAATCAGCATTCCAACGAGCTGAAAATCCAAATCGTATTCGTGTCGGAGTGGTGGATCAAATTGTCGTGGGGGAGGATGTCCGTTGTGACGAACCTGTGAAACCGTGCGAAGAAGATCCCGATCAGGCACTTTGCAAGTATAGAGATCAAGTCGATGTTTATACGATGGACGCACCATTGAGTGTAGGGCCAGTTTTCGCACGACATTTAGGGTATCGTTTATACCGAGGTGAATATTACGCAACCCAATCAGATGCTCATGTATCCTTTACTCAAAATTGGGACACCGATATCATTCATCAACTGGAATCAACACATAATGATATGGCCGTATTGTCGACATATTTAACTGATATAGATGGATCAATTGACCCGGTATCTGGAAAGAGTTTGCGAAACACAAGGCCCATAATGTGCAACACTTATTATGAGGGAGGAGCTCAGGGAATGCATTTACGTCATGGAAGTCAACCAGAGAGAGTACCAAGTATTCACGGTACTCCACAATTGCAACCATGGTGGGCGGCGGGTTACTCTTTCTCGCGAGGTCACTTTATCGTTAATGTCCCGTATGATTATTTACAGTCCATGATTTTTCAGGGTGAAGAAATGAGTATTGGTATACGAGGTTTTACGGTAGGTTACGATTTCTATGCACCAGAACGATCAGTGTGTTTTCATCATTATGCACATGGGGTAAATAAAAACAAACGAAACAAGGTCAAGCACTTTTGGGAAAATGGAGATAGATACGAAGGAACCGGAAAGCGAGCAATGAAACGTTTGCTTGGTATTGTACATATGAATCCAGAGGTAAATTCATCTGAATGGGATCACACTGATATAGACAGATATGGATTAGGTGGTGTACGAACGACAGAGAAATTCTATGAATTCTTTGGTATCGATGTTGTCAAGAAGAAGACAGAGGGTCATCTTTGTCAGTTCGTGATGGAAAGTGCCAAAATGCACAAATTGTTTACACCGATGTTACGCAAAGATGGAATGGGCATTGACTATACCGACTACAAATTTCACTGGGTTGACCCACATCCCGATAAACAAAGTAGGGATGAGTCGGCGTAAAAATAATAAACATGTAGAAACGAATGCAATAAGTCGCATCTTATTTTATTATGATATAATATTTGTTAGAGTATTAAACTTATTCAATTAATTTCATTCCAATGTTCCTACCTCTATATTATAAGAGCAATACCATCAAGTCGCTATGCATGCTCCTTGTTCCTTATATTAAGTTTATTTTATTTAATATTTCTCCTTTGATGTGTGGTTGTTGATTCTTCCAATATCCTTGTCCATATGCCAAGAAAAGTTCTTCCCCGAGACGAATCGATCGGGTGGCAACCACTGACGATCGGATCGTGTCCTCGTGCTCATCTTCGTGATCAAAATCAGGAGGCAACGACGTAACGGCAAATCGACAATTGATGAGTGTGTCATTCAACGGATCATTGATATATCGCGCTGTTACAGTGGTGGGCATATTCCCGGCAGTGACCAGGATATCACCGCGGATCCATAACATGTATGATTTATCAACGCGAGAGGCAGAAGAATGGTTATGTACGTGACCGGTATAAAAACAAAGAACACTGCCCTCGGGAATAGTATCAGGGAAAACCTGTATGTCATCAGCATCAGCATCAGCATCAGCATCAGCATCAGCATCACCAGTGGTATCCTCGGCGAGCGGGGATTTTAAAGTAGTTTCTTTAGTAGATGATGATGGTAACGACGACGACGAAGGAACTGGAATTTCATAATATAAACCCATACCAGCATTTGGAATTTGACTTGTACGGACCACCAAATTCTTTTCCCATTTCGTAGTTTCAATGGACAAAGTTGATATAGTTATATTCATCAAATTCCGTACAAGTAAACATTGTTTCCGTAAGGCTGGTAAATCATCGACGAAATTATCATCATCATCATCGTCGTCGTGGTTGTTGTTGTTGCTGTTGTTGTTAATAGAAGAAGAGAACAAAAATCGATCATCGGGATGGCATTCCCCAATAGACTTTGGTCGAATGGCGAGTTCGTTCCACTTCTCCAGGACATTCAACCGTTGCCATAATTTTCTCAATTGATTCGATTCTTCGAAGCCAAGGAAATATTTCTTGTCATCAATTATGTTGACGTTATCACTCTTGTCATCACACTTATCATTATCATTATCATTATCATTATGATTCTTATCAAAGATGATGCCGTCGTCGTCGTCGTCGCTGGAACACTCGTCGATTGTTTCTCCTTCATTGTTTTGCTTATTCGACATTTTAATGATGATGTCGTCGTCGTCGTCGTTGGAACACTCGTCGATTGTTTCTCCTTCATTGTTTTGCTTATTCGACATTTTTATGATGATGAAATGATTTACAAAGTTGTACGATATACTAACAAGATGTGATTGATGTCTGGTAAGGTTACTGTTGCTGTTGAAGAGGTACGAGCAAGTTATTAAAATATATTAGAAGAACCTTGCTGTTGTGCTGTGCTGCTATGGTATGACTACGTCCACCCCCATGCTGAAAGCGTCTGTTGATTGTCAATTGTCAACTGTCAAATCAGCAAAGAAAACAAAATTCGGGCGAAAAGATATAAAGTGATGTTTTGATTGATTTAAGAATGTATGTATGTACTGTATGTATGTATGTCTTTGTTACTTAATCGATGCTGTACTACACTCGTATGTTAGATAATATAGTCTATTCTTTCTTTATAGTTCTACCACAACCAGTGACAGGAACAGGAACAAACTCATTTCCATTATTATGTTTCAAGTTGAGCGTTGATGGGAAGTTGGTGTCAAATTCAAACTTCCACGCATTGCCACAACCAAATAGTCGCATATTAGTCTCACCAAATAATCCTCGAATGAATTGGGAGACATGTTGATCGGCATCACCTGAATATTCCAGACGACTGAGTTCACCTAACAACTTGTCATTCAATGAACACGACTCACGAACTGTTGCAAAGCCATTTGCTTCCAAAATGACATCTCTTAATTGAATAGCGCCTTTTTTACTATTACTACCTGTCACAAGCATTGGACCAAAGGAGACAGATCTTCGTTCGAAACCAGTG
>Ga0115007_10002270_pt1 | contig 11909 bp, 7 predicted proteins | sample ArcOceMetagenome_2_FD_87166 | JGI IMG/M metagenome (GOLD analysis project Ga0115007, IMG submission 87166) | Marine eukaryotic phytoplankton communities from Arctic Ocean - Arctic Ocean ARC135M Metagenome | ecosystem: Environmental > Aquatic > Marine > Oceanic | place: Arctic Ocean | collected... | reverse complement strand
GAAGAGGGATATTTAGATGTTGGTGATGGACATAAAATATATTATGATATTAGTGGTAATCCGAATGGTATACCATGTATATTTCTTCATGGTGGTCCAGGTGGGGGTGTAAGTCCACGTTGTCGACGTTTCTTTGATCCAATTAAATATAAAATTATTATATTTGATCAACGTGGATCAGGTAAAAGTATTCCAAATGCTTGTGATGATTTACATTCATCATTAATTGGAAATACTACACCGAAACTAGTTGATGATATTAATAAACTTCGTATACATTTGAATATTGATAAATGGGGTGTAGTTTTAGGTGGATCGTGGGGTAGTACATTAGCATTAGCATATGCAGAAACATATCCACAACACGTCCAATCATTGTTATTACGTGGTGTATTTTTATTTGGACCTGATGAGGTTGATTATTTATTTAGTAAAGGTGGAACATATGGACAAAATCCACAGGCCTGGGATAACTATTGTCGATATATACAAGATACATCCAACGATTGGGATAGTGAAAAACGTAATTTATTAGGTGCATATTGGGTTCGATTAACAGATGATGATAAGTCAATACGAGAAGCAGCAGCATCAGCATTTGTTGGATATGAATTATCGATAAGTAAAACATACATCGATCCAAATGTTATTGAAAAATATTTAGGTACACCAAGTATTTTAATCCCATTTGCTGTTATGGAAGTAAGTCAAAACGAAAGAACAGAAAAAGTGTATATTGAAAGAATTATGATATACAATTGTATGTTATGATATTTTCATTAAATAAAATATCTTTATATCATGATGCTGATATTTATATTTTTACTTGTGTGTGTGTGTGTGTGTGTGCGTGTGTATTTATTTATATATATTATACTATACTATATTATACTATACTATACTAGGACTATATTATATTATGTTATATTATATTATATTATATTTCCTCACGTTTGTTTTTTGGTTCCATTTTTACTCATTCTATTTTTCATTTATAAACAGGTCCATTATATGATCAATGCAGGTTTTCTAAGAAGGGGACAATTGATTGATAACGTTGATAAAATTAAACATATGAAAGTTGCTATCTGTCATGGACGGGGTGATTATGTTTGTCAACCACAGGCAGCGTGGAGATTAGCACAAAGATTACGTAAACTTGGATGTTCGTATGTAGAATTAGAATTTGTTTCTGGTGCTGGACATTCCGATTCTGAACCTGGTCTTGTTGATGCAATGGTACGTGCTTCTGATAAATTAGCTGATGCATTATTATCGGAGGAAGAACAATAAAATAGTTGAAGAGCATAACATGTACAGTAGTTGAAAGTTCCGACATACCACCATAAAAATATAGTTGTCGAATTTAATAATGATAAATATAAATAATAACTGCAGTCTACTACGTCTCCTGATCGGTTGAATCCTTGTTGAAATTAACATAATATACCATATTGAATACATATATATATATATATATAGATGCAAATTTTATATTTAAATACAGTAGATGCTATATTTATATTTGTTAAGATTGTCGGACAATAGAATTTAGATTTTGTTTAGTCCCGAATACAATTAAGCGGGACTCGTTCGACCGACAGTTTTCTGAGTGATTTCGTCTCTTTTGCTGAATTTTTTTAATTTTTTATTAAATACAATCAAAACAGCATCAAGCAACAGCCAAACAGGATCAGGTCCAACGAACGAACGTACGTACGGTAAGCAAGCCATTGTTACTTTATCTGATGAGTGATACGATCGGTACTACTAGCGGCAGTGCTTCAGCTGCTGCTAATAGCAGCGGCAGTGATAGCAGTAGCAGTATCGGAAAATGTCCAGTTGATCACAAAAACCGATCTCTTTGGGGTGTCTTGGGTAATATCGGTGGCGGTGGCGGTAGTAATACAAGTACAAGTAATGGCTCCGGCAGTGATAGTGACTCCTCGTCATCGACGAAGCAACAACGAAATACTAATATAACTGCCTCACTCGAGGAAGCTGCAATGTACGCACAAACTCCGCTACCGAATCAAAGGCAACCACTTTCAACACATCGCCACGAGTCTTCCATTCCTCGTGGCGATAATACTGGTGTAAATGAAAATGACGGCGACGATAAGAACAACAACAACAACAATAAAAATAATCTTCCCGCACATCAAATTCAAATTTCAAAATTAAATGAAAACGTTAACGAAAACGAAAACAACAAATGGGTATATCCCAGTGAACAACAAGTGTTCAACGCAATGAAACGTAAGGGTTGGAAAGGGATTGAAGAAGAATCAATTCCATCCTTTTTACAGGTTCATAATTCTGTCAACGAACGGAGTTGGAAAGACGTTTGTAAATGGGAGGAACAAAATAAGATTGAATTAGTACGATTTGAGGGACGGCCGAAAGATTTATCACCAAAGGCATGGTTTTTGTCGACGTTTTTATTTCAAGATAAACCATTCGATCGACATGATTGGTATGTTAGCAACGATACACAAAAAGAAAAACGATACGTCTTAGATTTTTACATGACGGATAACGCTGGTCGTGGCGATGGAATGATGATGCCACGGGTTGAAATCGATGTTCGACCAGCATTAGATAACCCCGAGGCATTCGTACAACGTGGAAAACATCTCATTCGAGAAATGTTTCCTGGAATATCTAGAGAAATTGACGAAAGGATGTCAAAATAATGATACAGATACTACTGTCGTTTACAAGTAATTAATATAATAGAATTAATAATAAATGATATGATATTTTAAATATGAACCAAAAATGAAATGAAATCAAGCTATGTCTGATTTTTTTAAAATCTCTGCATCGTAAGAGCGCGTTGTAGTCTGTTACCGGCAAATGATGTCCCAGAGTTGATCAACGAAGATGCTTGTCGGAACGTTTCGTTTAAGTTGTCCTCATTGGCTTCTATATACGTCGAACTTCGACTGTGGGTCGCCAATGAAAGACTCTTACAACTTTCAACAAAAGATTTGTTACTATTTTCAACTTCCAAACCAATTACTACCAAATCGATTGACGAGGCATTAAAACGAATTTTGTCACGTAAAGGTGCATATATGTTTTCATCGTATGCGCCACCGTCACTTATGTAAATCAAGGAAACATCATTCGCTGTAGTAGATTCTAATTCCAATGCCATATCGATCGCATCGGGAAGAGCCGGTAAAAACTTCGAACAGGATACACCTGTAGTCGCTGCTTCAATTTCTTGTCGTTGTGTATGTTCCTCTACTTCTCTAGTGGCAGGGGTTAAATGTCGTAACGTTCCATCATGTGGAGCGAACGTAACAAAACCAACAGAATCGCCGATTTGACAATTACTATCATAAAACTTCGTAACGGCGTTATGAAGTTTCCGCAAGAGCGGTGTTCCGTTCCATTGTCCTTTTAGCTCGATACAAAATACAAACGACCGTCCAATGTCTAGAGTCGTTCTCATCATTGGTTTTCGCATCATTTTGAATTCCTCTTTTAGTTTCGTCATCGACTTATGCGACCAATTGCTATCGGTGACTTCTTCTTCATCTACGCCACCGGCATCTTTAGAGTATTGTAATATGCAATCGGCTGCCACAACGAAAGCGTCGTCGAGTATAAATTCATCCTCTACTAACATTCTTGTTGCCAGCGTTAACGCATCGTTGAGGTTTTGCTCTATACCCGTAACAGCACATTCTAATTCTTGTAACCGTCCGATTTTGTTCAAGTTCTGGAACAATGGTGCATCATCTTGATTCCACGCTGCTTGAAGCATCAGGTCTGCTTGATCAATTAACTCGTGAATATCCCACACATTCCAAACTTCCGGATCTATATCTACCAAAGCTGCCAAGCCACGTAGTCGTCTTATCGACCGATCAAATATAACATCAGAGTTCTTGAGGAGCGTTTTTGAATGCAGCATGTACTCTTTCACACCTTGATCGTATTGACGCGCTAGAAATAGGTCATCCAATGCGGCTTCTTTAGCATCGTCTGTAGCACATGGATCATCGGCGGTGTGTAATAGACAAACTGCTCGATTAAAATATCGATCGGCAAGCTGCTGCGCATATTTGGATTTTTCAGCATCCGAATCAACACTTTCAAAGTCTTTTATTCCAGCAGCAACGGCCTCGATGTAGTATTTAATGGCAGAATTGGTGCAGCAGTTCCCATCGTCAAGATTCATGCACGTGCCTGCCTTACGACATTCCACGGTCAAGGCGAGCAATGTATTTCCCATATTGTTACAGGCAATAGCGATGGCTTTTTCATCACCGATCTTTCGGAACAGGCGGAGTGCATCAAGAGCAATTCGATGAGCTAAATCCAAATCTCCAAAGAAGAAAGCCGAGTTCGACATACGGAAGGTCTTATACAGTTTCGCAAATGATGTGTACACCTGGTGAACCTCGCGAGAACCTCCTGTTAACGGTGGTATGTCATTCTCAATTCTACCTGCATTTACTTGCTTCACAACTCGAAGCAGCTGAATCATTGGCTTTGTGACATAAAGAGAGATCTGAAAGATCGAAAGAAAGAAAGAAAGAATGGTCGTGAGAGAACGCAACCAAGAGGATAGTACGCCAATAGGCTAAAGTTATCCGTTGAACTCACTGTGGCTGTTACGATAATGCAGATAAGTGCTATTAAACTTGTCGTAATAAAATATACAATAAGCATGCTCTCCATGCTACTTTTAATATCATCACTTCTCATCCGATATTCATGATATAATTCATCCTTTTTTTCAAACATAATCATAGAATAAAGAAGTTGTTCAGAATATTCTGCTCCTCGACTATATTCATCTGGTTGTACTGGCTTCAATTCTCTGTCGTATATGGGCAGGTACACATAACAGTACTCCTCCTGTACCCCATGTTCATTTGTTCGATTCAACTCACAAGCAAGTCCTTCCCCTCCTTTCTCCATATCATCGATGATTGAAGAAAAATATTCTCTGTTGACAGAATCAGGAGGATCAAACGGAATCATTAGGTCGAAAATTGATTTTGGGGTTGCATTGTCATCAAGCTCAGACGACGCTACAACGTTCTGACCATCAGTAGCATTCGGCAGTATCACTGCAAAGAAATCATTTTTATTACCTTCAACAATGTTATCAATTTCCGAAGACGAGAAGTCAATAAGAACATTACCAACATATTCACCAGAAGTAGGGTCAATCAATGCAGAAACTGCAGTATTCATAACATAGTCCGTAGTCGCAAATATGTATGGTGGGCTTATATGTACGAGATCATTGTTATTCAATGCTTCTCGCTTCGAATCAGCATACCATTCTCTACATCTTGGATCGTATCCAAATTTTCCTTTAGGACAGAGATCAGGGTTTATTATATATGCTTTGTTGGCATCCGTTGATGAAAAGTTTGAGTAAGCGGCAGTGTCGTAATTACAACCAGCATATCCAAGTAAGGCACCATCAGCTTCAAACGAAATGTATCCAGACATAGCGGTAGTCGATAACCCACCCGCACCGCGGGCATCTTCCCCAGCATTGTATACAGGGAAAATAGCAGTCGCCGCAGCTGATCCCACTCTAAGGCGGTCATACACTGTCAAGTACCCTTCAGCATCACTTCTCTTATTCGAGCCTGGCATTTCGTCGGGATCTGTCCACCACGATGTTGTCTCGGGACTGTAATCATAAGTTGGATAGCTTAGACTTTTGTTGCGGTCTCCTGTCGTAATATTATAGTCTCTATTCTGATTGACTAACCACATTTCCTGTATGTCACGTGGATTGGATGGGGGTGGGGTATTTGAACATTGCCTATCAAACCAGGGGTCATTCCATTCACAAGCGCACGGAGATCTAGAGTTATCAGTCTGAAAAGGGCACTCATCTAAATCCGGGTAAAACTTACAATCCTCGACCTTATGCATCTCCAAATCTGTGAAACTAGATGAGCGATTCACGGCACCAAAAAGAAGCCAACCTGTTATTCTACTTATCACGTGTAAATCACGAAGTGGTTCTGTGAATATTTGTTCGATGTGTTTTACATTCAAATGTGCGGATGAATTAAGATGTTCAAACTCAAGTTGGAAAGACGAACTTTCCGCATCGTTGATCCATAACGGGAACGTTTCTGCCAGTTCAAGGCCAACAACTGTCATGATAGCCATAATTGAGATCAAAATTGGAAGGACAATCCAGAAAAGTAAATTCCAATACAAAGTTGATTTTGCGATACGAATGGGATCATCTATAGTTTGCTCAGTAGACATTCTGTCTCTTATAGGAAGATTTGATCCAAGATTGATCCTCGTTGGCGGCATATTGAATCTATCAGAGTCCTCATGTTTCATAGAAGAAGCAGAAGATGCTGTGATGTTTGATGATCTAAGCTCTGTAGTAGACTCGCCACTCATTTGAACAGATCTAAAATCCAAGCCCGATCCAGCGTTATTCCGCTCGGTATCGCTTTCAAGCCCAATTTTTGCAAAATTTGCCGTATCCAATTTGGGGCCTGAACTTCTGCGGCTCGACATTCGTCTACTGACGGACGTTGTCATCATCTTCATCTCATCCTTAAGTTTGGATTCTAGCGACGCATTGAGATTATAGAATTGACGAAATTCTTCCTTCCATGTGACGACGTTTCTGGTCTCGGTACCTCTCCAGGCGGCAACTCTGGAGGCCCCCTCCCCAGAGAATCCGTTGATCATTGACCGGAACTCCGATACTATCTCCTGCAGTTCAGTTTTTGGCATACACGAGGATAAAGGATTTTCCTCGTCTCCCTGGACTACAATCAAACTGTCCCCCACTCGCTTGTCTGTATGATTTACAATCTGCCATGCTTTGCTCTCCATCCACGTAAGTGGTTGTGTCAATAATTGTGCAACAACACCAACAACAATAAGCAAGCCAAACAACCCAGCCACACCAAGACTAACAGTGATTATAACCAAACCAACAACATCAGCTTGAATATTATCTCCAATCTCATCAATTTTCTTGTCTTGAGCTTCTGCATCGATTGATCCGAAGATCAAAAAGTCTGGTTTGTAGTTTGGATCGTATTCATCCGGAGGTGGTGGGGATAGAAACACCGTATAATACTTTCCATTACCCTTCACGCTAAAGTCGTATAGACCTTTTGCTGATTCTATATCCCATGGACCTTCCCAAAAAGCAAGCTCGACGGTCAAATCATAATATGATTTCTCGTCGATGAAATTGGTTTTCCATATTTCAGTCGCAATTGTGTCATTAGTAGCCATAGTACCAGGATTCCCAACGACGACTGTTCTACTCCAACAGGGATGTTAAGTAGGAAAGATAGTGTCAGAAATACGATATGAAGTATACTTTTTATTTTCAATACCAAATAACAAATATCTCATCCCATCTTAGCTTATCACAAATGAATCTTCTTACCCGTCTGGTCTCGTGACGACCATATCAATAGTCATATCTTTCCTGATAGAATCTAAAAGTTTCTCGGCCTGTGTAAGACTCATATCTATACTAGTGCACCCTATAAATTCTCCCGTTCTGCGATCGAAGATACCTTTTCCGATCGTTAAACTCCAAGTTTTTCGACTGGCACCCGGAAATGGTCCAAAAATTCTAATTTCTCCAGGATGCAACGCTTGGTCAGAACACCATGCTCGTTCCATGCCGTTGTACGTTCGTGCAGAAGAGGAAATACCTGCCGGAATACATCTATCGATCTCCTCTTCTGTACCGAATGGTCGACCGGTGTTATTATTTATATTTCTCATCCAATCACAGCCCGCCGAAGTATATTGGGATTGGTACGAAACAGGATAACTAGGAAAAAAAACACCCGCACCGGCTCCAGAATTAAAAAATGTAACCGCTACGGAAAATGCCAACGGTTCCGCTTCGAATATAGCTTTTAAAAATACACCAATGTCCGCGGCTTTTTGTTCTAAGCCGGCAAGTGTTGGGGTTGGGTTTATCGCTCCACCAATAGTAGCGTTGTTATTATCATCGCTGCAAAAGGGATAATATCCTGTTTCGTTTGCATCAGTTTGATTAGGATCGCAATTCCCCTGAAATTGGAAAACAGCGGTTTCTGTGTTCCAAATGTCTATAAACGGTTGGAGGTCTTTGTATGTTGCACGTTCTTGTATGTGTTCCGTTAAGCTTTCTGCATCTCGTAAATTCGGCGTTACCTGCCAATCTCGTGGCAACAACTTCGCTTCTAAAGGATATTTTCGTCTTCCTGTATCTCTATCAACGAAAGGGACGTATTTGTCATCCTCCCATCCGTCGTTTGGGTATCCAACAATCCGATCACGAACTATTTCTGTTAACAACGACGCAGATCCACGTAGATTGTCCATTTTCTTATCCAGTATTGCTCCCGTCAGCAATCCCGATTCTTGTAGGATCGCATCGAGTTGATTCTGAAATAGTTTCTTCGATTCTTCTTTTACTTCCCCACCTGCTCTTCGTGCCGCTATGGTCGCTATAAGCACCACAATAACGATAGTAATGAATGCTGTTATTCCATATCCTGCTATCAATTGTCTCCGAAGTGAATAATTTGGTCGCAAACAGCACTGTTGAAGAACTTTAGGAAACGACCATATCATTTTCATTGTTTGTTTGTTGTTTGTTGGATTTAGCTTGTTATTGTGTAATTTATATAAGTTCAAAGTTCAACTGTTGTGTTCGCATTGTTTCCTGAGATGCTTTGTTTTTTTATTATGTTCAATGTTAGTACTTGAACTTCGAAGTATGATTACATTGTTTCCTAGATGCTATGTTTGTTTATTATGTTGAATGTTAGTACTTCGAACTTCGAACTTAAATATATATTACAATGGTGAAACGATTTGTGATTACAGTATCATTCAATTTTGGCATCAATCGTTCGTAGTTTCGTAAATAATTTATATTTAACGTTAAATAATAAATTTTTATAATGTACGTACATAAGGATAAAAAACAAAAACAAAAACAAAAAAAACGATATACCAAATACCGTTCCGACCAAGCAGACATTTTGCTGCACAGTCTCTGGGAGGTCTTGGGTTGTGCATGTTGAACATCATTGCAATGCACACAATTCAGGATGATTACAAAACCACTATACTCTTGCACTACAATAATCTATATTACGATCAGATGTTCAGTAGAGATTGATGATAATCCAGATGAAACATGTTTTTGTGATAATTTGGAAGAATTTTGCACATCAGACTCTTCCCTTTCCCTTCTTGCTTGATATCCTGCATTATGAAGAGATGATGCACATTTTTGCATTCACAATCAAAATTACTCACACTGTTATGTGTGGGACTGTTGTTTAATGCATACCCCAATGCAATTCACCTTAACAGCTGTTGTTTAACAATTGCCAGGAGGTCAAATAGCAGAGAAACAAGCTTCATCCTAGAGGACCGACCAGCTCAGTGAATTGGTTTCTCTGTGTTGTACTCTACCAAAATCAGTGACCCAGATGCATCATTTCTCATTTTAATGACCCTAATGAATCATATTTTCCACTTCATCATGCATTACGCATGCATTACGCACAACCAACGATGACCCAGCTTTGTCGGGTGCGATTAAGCTGCTGCATGTTACTAGATAGATATCCTGGACAAGTATGAGTATCTGATCAGGAGGGAATGGCTCCTTTATATCTAGCTTGTCAATTCAGAAGGGATAAGAGTGTTGCTTGTCTGCTCTGTGTGTGATAATAACAAGGATTATTATATTAATCTTATGCACTTACCGTAATATGTAATATGTCATGTCTTATTTTCAACGTTATATAATATTTTTTTAAATAGGATTAAAGGAATCTAGCAAACCCGCAGCCTACCCGTCGTACTTCGAAGTAGTCCGTAAGCGCTTTTTTTTCTTTTTTTTGATTTTCTCAACACGATTTTGACAGAGATTCACATTTCCTCTAATAGATAATCATATAAACTAAACGTCGTCACCCATGAGGAACATACCACACATTGAACATTAACCTCTTTTGTTCAATTTGAACGCCAATTATATCACAAGAGTACACCGGGTCGGCTTTGAATATCATTTGGGTTATATATATACACCGCAAGCGGGGGAAATGCGGCATTGTGGCGTCGACGAACGACGTCAGCGTCGACTTCGTAGGTCGTTAATAGTTTGTCACCTCATGTGTACGCTTTCTTCCGCATTCATGCTGCGATCGACACCAAAGTTCTTGCCGCGGCTCGAGGTGCGGAAATCATCATCATCATCACCGTTGTCTTTTATCCGCCACAACACGTGTATTACATGTACCTTACAACAACGACCACTACTTATTTTTGAACAATCAAACACAATAAAAGCATCAACGAGAACGTTTTCATTATTGCATTCTTCCTCGTCGGATGAGAGCGTCGAAATCAATGACGATATCAACGGTGACAACGACAGCGACAGCAAAAGCGATTCGATCAAAAATCACATAATAAAAACGACGACATCTATCTCCTCGTCAAATAATGACGCCAATGATAAGGCTTCCAATGATGATAATGATAATGATGATGATAATTCCAATTATCAATGGACGAAGAAAACAGCTAGTCTGGCATTACCCGCTCTAATCGGCATGCTCGCTGACCCGTTATTGAGTCTAATGGATACAGCATACGTTGGACGGTTAGGTTCTGCCAGAGAACTCGCTGCTTTAGGTGCATGTACTTCAATATTTCATCTCGCATTTAATGCCTTCCGTGCAACAACCTCCGCAACAACATCATTGGTTGGTAATGCAAATACGGAAGCTGATCGACGACAGATCGTTCAAATTTCCTTGACATTGGGGGTCGTTTTAGGGATCGTCGTGATGACATTTTTACAATCTTTCGGTCCCTGGTGTTTATCAACAATGGGTATTTCGGCTGGAAGTCCTCTCTTTTCACCGGCGAGAGCTTATTTGGGAACAAGAAGTTGGGCGGCTCCAGCTGTTTTGATTATTACGGTAGCAGAAGGAGCTTTTGTAAGTACGGGCCACTCGAATGAGAGCATCAAACGATCAATCTCGTTGTTGGTTATCATCTTTTTTCTCTAACTCTTTATCATAATTTCTGATGACTTTGTACAAGTAGCGGGGATATGGTGATACAAAAATACCATTGCTAGCAAGTTTAGCGGCCTCATTAATCAACCTCGTATTGGATCCATTGCTAATGCTTCCACCGCTATCTAGAGGCGTACAAGGAGCTGCGGCGGCGACTGCATCATCGCAGGCCGGTGCAGTTTTGGTGTATTATTACTTTCTACGTAAAAGACGAATGCTGCCGAAAAAACAACAAGCAACTACTACTACTACCACCACCACAGCAACGACGACGGCAACAGCATCGTCGACAACAATGAAGACTACTACTAATGGTACAACTGCAACTTCTCTATCCAAAAAGAAGGTCGTTATGACTATACTCGGTGCGAATCTTGCTATGATTTGTAAACAGGGCAGTCTTTTATTAGCGTGGGCGTATGCGACATCGCGGGCTACGCGGATCGGATCGGCTCATGTAGCGGCTCATCAAGTTGGTCTTTCCTGTTGGTTAGTATTTGCCTTAATACAGGATGGAGCAGGTGTGGCGGCGCAGGTATTGTTAACGAAAGTTATAAAGGACGGATCATCTTCGTCAACGTACAAGAAGGTCCGATCGCTTGTGCTGTACATGATACGGTTTTCATTCCTACAAGGCTTAGCGACAACCGGGGCCTTGCTTTTAGCATCACCATATCTTCCAAAACTATTTGTACCGTGCGATGTTGTCGTACAAGGTCACTTAAAATCGCTGTTACCGCATTTGGCATGGCAACAGATACTTGTCAGTTTGACTTTGGTAATAGAATCGTTGGCAATAGGGGGTAGTCAATTTCGTTGGCTAGCCAT
>Ga0115007_10002268_pt1 | contig 11919 bp, 9 predicted proteins | sample ArcOceMetagenome_2_FD_87166 | JGI IMG/M metagenome (GOLD analysis project Ga0115007, IMG submission 87166) | Marine eukaryotic phytoplankton communities from Arctic Ocean - Arctic Ocean ARC135M Metagenome | ecosystem: Environmental > Aquatic > Marine > Oceanic | place: Arctic Ocean | collected... | reverse complement strand
TTGAAATCAGTTGTTCGCCCTTTTGAATCTGTTAGGCGACCATCTTCTAAAACTTGTAATAGGAGATTAAATACACTAGGGTGGGCTTTTTCCACTTCGTCAAATAATACAATTGTGTAAGGTTTTCGTCTTACTGCTTCTGTTAATTGCCCACCTTCGCTATATCCAATATAACCTGGAGGACTACCAATTAACTTTGCAACTGTGTGACGTTCCATATACTCTGACATATCTAAGCGGACTAAAGCATCTTTTGACATATAAAAACATTCCGCTAATGCTTTAACAAGTTCTGTTTTCCCTACACCTGTTGGTCCTGAGAATAAGAAACTGGCAATTGGACGATTCGGATTTTTTAACCCAACACGTGCACGTTTTACAGCAGTGGTAACAGAATTAACGGCTTGTCGTTGTCCAATAATCCGTGTACGTAATTTCTCTTCCATTTGCAATAAGGTTGCAGATTCTGATTGTGATACTTGTTGAACAGGAATTCCAGTCCATGCTTCAACAACAACAGCTACATCTTCTTCTTGTACAATTGGTCGTCGTTCATCGATTGCAGTAAATCCACTTTCTTTTAAACCAGCAAGCACCGCACTTAATTGGGCACGTAATTCCATTTCTCGTTCTAATTCGCGGCTGGCTTTTTTAAAGTCTTCACGTTGTATAGAACGACTTTTATCACGAGCAGCTTGTTCAATTTCGCGTTCTAAACCACGTACTGATTCTGGTAATTGTTGTGATCTTATGCTAACACACGCACTAGCCTCATCTATTAAATCGATTGCTTTATCCGGTAAAAAACGATCCTGAATAAAATTGTTGCTTAATGTAGCAGCAGCTGATAAAGCTTTTTCACTGATTCTTAAACCATGATGCTCTTCAAAATTAACACGGATAATCCGTAAAATCCCAATTGTTTCTAAAACACTTGGTTCTCCTACTTGAACAGGTTGGAAACGCCGTTCTAACGCTGCATCGCGTTCAATTTGACTACGATATTCTTCCACTGTAGTTGCACCTAAACAATGGATTAAACCACGAGAAAGCCCCGGTTTTAAAATATTTGAACCATCAACTGCTCCTTCAGCTGCCCCAGAACCAACAACGGTATGGATTTCATCAATAACTAAAAGAGCAAAACATGGATCACCATTAGCTTTTGGATAACCATAAGAAAGAGCTACTAGATCTTCTAAAACACACTTTAAACGTTCCTCAAATTCCCCTCGGTAACGTGTTCCTGCTAATAGTAAACCAACATCTAATGATACAATTTGAGCACCTTTTATAAACTCAGGTATGGAACCCCCAACAATTCGATCAGCTAATCCTTCGGCAATTGCTGTTTTACCTACGCCAGGTTCACCAACTAAAATTGGGTTATTTTTTCTTCTTCGAGCCAAAATTTGTAAAACTCGGTCAATTTCTTTGTCACGTCCAACAACCGGGTCTAACGCATTACTTTCTGCTAATTGTGTTAAATTAACTGTAAAATCATCAAGTGCTGGAGTATCATAATCTGATTCAAGAAGTTGTGGACGTTCCTCATTTGCCCCAATTTCTGCTAAAACTTCTGTACGGATAACAGAAGGTCTAAGGCCTAATTGTTGAAGGATTTGCATTCCAATGCCAGCTTCTTCTTCTAGAAGCGCTAGAAGCATATGTTCTGTACCAACATAACCATGTCCAAGGTCTCTAGCCTCTTCAATAGAAAGTTCTAATACTCGTTTTGCACGCGGTGTAAAAGGAATTTGTACGGAAACAAAACCAGAACCACGTCCAACTAAACGTTCAACTTCTTTCCGCGCTTCAGATAAACTAACATCAAATCCTCCCAAAACACGTGATGCAATACCTCGTGTTTCACCAACTAATCCTAGTAATATTTGTTCGGTCCCGACAAAATTATGCCCTAGTTGTCGTGATTCTTCTTGCGAAAGCATTACTGCTTTAATCGCTTTTTCTGTGAATCTTTCAAACATCCTAAGGTTTTTTTGATTTTAAGTTTTTTGCTTCTATTAATTGGATTAGGTTCTAAGGTTAAGGTAATTCTAATTTTACTATTTATTTTTGGTCCTATATAACGTAAAACAACCCAACACATAAAGCGCAGCCCCTTAACTGAACCAACCACTGATTTATCATTTGTACATTTAAAATAAAAAAGGCTATATTTTTGGTTAAAATTAATTTTTCGACTAATTTGAGGGTTAGAAATATAGCTATATAAATATTGTGAAGGTATTTAGCAATTATTTAGATTAGAATCAGTAAATTAATCTTCTTAACTTTTTTTTGGTCGTCCAACATGAAATTCGCATGCTCCATGTAGTACTGGCATTTTATTTGGTATACCAATTAATGCATAAATAATCGCATGGGCAATTAAGCAACCTAATGTATAAAATGCTACTTGGGTAAAGAAAGTATCTACCCAACTTGGTAATTGTAATAATTCAATTACTTTCATCTGAATAAAGTTATATGGTTCTAACAGTGTTGTAAGACAAAAACCGTAACACCAATAATAGCGAATAAAGTACTTTACCCACATATTTTTCCCAGTAGAACCTACCCATTCAGTATCTGGTCCCCGTCGTCGAATTAATTCGCGGAAACAAAATACTTGTAGCAAAATGACAATCAGTTGATTAATGTTTAATAGCATAATCAGCCCGGTCAGATATTCAACTTGAAACCAGTATAATTCTGGCCATTGCTTCATCTCATTTGGGAAAAATCGTGAGAATTCTGCACATGGTAAAATTAAACCTGCAAGTGCGAAACCTCGATCAAAGAGATTAACATTTGTTGCATCTGTGACTGGCTTCTTAGATTTTATAAGAAAATTACTCACGAAAGAAAGAACAATTAAAGCTGCAAGAGGAGCGAATAAATTTACTCCTACCACGTACAAAATAGCAGCGACTTTTATTACTTCTTCTTGAATGGATAATAAAAACAAAATTAAACCGAAAAAATGATACAAGATATATTTATTCCAGATATTTAGTAGAAATATTTTAGAAGCTGTTAGATCTATTTTATTTTTTAAAAAGGTATATACGGGTGTAATTATTGACTGTTCTAAGATTTTTTTCATTATCGTTTTAATAAAGATTAATAGTTTTTAAAATGGAGCTTTCTTCATAATTATTTTTTTTAAGCTTTTAGCTGGGAGTTGAGTGTGTAATAGTTAATATCTACTCCATTAAACCAATTATACTAAAAAGAAAAAAGTTTGTGAATTTTACCGTAAACAATTTTTAAATTTATAAAAAAAAAACTTTTTTTTAACAAAAATTGCGTTGCAACGAAACTTTTGCTATAATTACAGATGTGTCTAATATTGGAATAAGAAGTCTTTTTTGCCAAATGTGTCAGGATTGTAAAAGAGCAGCACAGGAAAAAATCTTTAAGTTTTTAGTGTTAGATACATTTTAAAGTAAGAAAAGGAAACGAAGAAAAGTAAATAAATTTAATATTCAGAGATAGCGCTATTAATAAGGAGAGAGGGGGATTCGAACCCCCGGTATAGAATATCTATACAACAGATTAGCAATCTGCCGCTTTCGACCCCTCAGCCATCTCTCCAATTTGACTCTAGCGGGATTTGAACCTGCGACCTCGGGTTTATGAATCCCATGCTCTAACCAACTGAGCTACAGAGCCTTTTACTATACTTTGATTATACTACATCTAATGCGAAATCCAAATTGAAAGTATAATAGAATGAACTTTTTTACACTCAACTATGATTGCACAGTGCTCTTATCGACTTTTAATCTTTTTTTAACTTGGTTTTTTTACTGAACTTTAAAAATTTTAGGCCAATAGTTAATAGTTAGTTTTCAGGTTTTAAGAATCTATGTTTGAAACCGAAAAGAGTACTTGCCTGAGAATGTGCCGTGTAATTTTTATATTCTATATTAATGTGCATAAACGAACACTATTTCAACTCAAAAACTATATTTTTAGGTTAAAATAAATTAGAATTATAATCTGTTAAATAAATAGTTAAACTTAGGAAAATATATGTTAGTACTAGCAAAATTACCAGGAACGTTTGCCTTATTTAGTCCGCTTGTCGATATTCTACCAGTTGTACCTGTACTATTTCTTTTACTTGCTTTCGTTTGGCAAGCTTCCGTTGGTTTCAGATAAAACTATATTCATTAAAAGAATCAACGTTGAGTCCGAGTTTGAAAACCTCGTTGCTAAGTCCTGTTTACTAAAAAAACAGGAATTCTTTTAGCATATCCAAGTTTATAGTTTACGATATTTTCATCAGTTTGTACGTTTTGTAAAGTTGATTTTCAAACTACTAATACTAAATTAAAAAACTATGGTAAAAATGAAAATGTCTGTACTAACCTTACAAATTCTATTAAATATAATAGATCTTATTTGGGAAAAAATGATCAAACGCTTGAAGGAAGTAATACGGCATTTGATTTAGTGTTTCACCAGCCAGATTCAATGGACCTGGATTTTACTTTTCATGGCTCTGGTATTATGGGAAGGGTAAAGTCGCGTGTGTCCCAAATTAAAAAAAGGATAAATGCTAAGTTAGCTAAAGCGAAACAGAGCATAGCGTTGTACCCGATTCGGAAGCTAGTAAAAGTCTTAGTCCTACTCTCTACGGACCAACAGAAACAAGTCTGTGGTCTACTTTACGAACATCTAACGTTGATTGTTTGTACTAGCAAGCTAAAAGCGTCGGATAATATTGATCAATTAGATCAATATCTAGACGATCAAGATGATGCTCAACCAACTGAAGAAGAAATGGAACGTGATACTCCCATGCTGATTATCGTTAATCACAAATTGAGAAGATTCTTTAGATTAGAATTTCTTAACAGTCTAGATTAGGTTATTGTTTTCGACCAAAAGAGGGCGTAGAGTTTTACGCGAATTAAAAGAAAATACAACTCCTTTACGAACTCACTGCTGACCTAAATAAAGAAGAGTTCGTTTTGACCTAAAAAAGTTTAGAGTTTACGATATCTTAATCAGGTTGTGCGTTTTGTAAAGTTGATTTGCAAACTACTAATACTAAATTAAAAACTCATGTCTCATTTCTCTCGAATTAAAACGTCGATACGTGATTTGTCAACATTACAAGCTGTATTAACTCTATTAGATATTAGTTGGGAAAAAAATGATCAAACGCTTGAAGGAAGCAAGACGTCCCTTGATTTAGTTCTTCATCAACCAAATTCAACGGACCTAGGTTTTACTTTTAACGGCCATGAATATGAATTTGTTATAGATAAGAGTTTTTGGCAACAAGCATGGTCCGTTGAGTCATTTGTCAGTAAAATAAATCAAACTTATACTGCAAAATTGCTTAACGACGAGCTTGTGAATCTTGGTTTTTCTGCCGTACGTTGCGTAAAAACACAGCAAGGTGTGATTGATTTAGTTGCAGAAAAATGGGTAGATGAAATGACACCAACTTTACGACTTGCCTAAGTTCATTTACTCACTTTATATAAAAGTGCAAAGAAATACACTCTTTGCTCTTTTGTGGACTTCTTTATGCTATAATATATTTAACGGAATATAGCGCAGCTTGGTAGCGCGTCTGCTTTGGGAGCAGAATGTCGGAGGTTCAAATCCTCCTATTCCGATTTTAAAATGCCGTTTAAGCTTCCATACACCCTTCTGATTTTAGATAGAAGCCTTATTTAATTTAATAGAATCATACAGTCTATTAAGGTTGAGTAAACTTTGACTTGACGAGGGTGCAATACTCAGTGCGGTTTTACAATAATATAAAGCAACGGCTTCTTCTTTTAAAAGAGAATAAGTTAAAACAAGTCGGTTTAATAAAAATACAATCCCTAATCGATCGTTTTTTTCCCAAACTTCTAAACAATATGTATATTCTTCAATAGCTTCGTTGTGCATTCCTTTTTTAAAATAAAGATTCGCAAGTTTGAACGATACATCTGCTGAACGTGTGGCCCCTATATTATTTGCCTTCAACGTTTTTAAATCTTTATTTAATTTTTGTGTTTGGATAATTTGTAAGGCTAGTAGAATAGCAAAACTTAAAAGAATAATAAAAGCTAGGATTAAGTAAATTTTTGATAGCATAAGTTTCTTTTATAATTTTTTCGAAATTAATTCTTGACAAACAATGTAATTTTATGTACGATCATCTGTATAAGCCCCCATCGTCTAGAGGCCTAGGACATCTCCCTTTCACGGAGGCAACAGGGATTCGAATTCCCTTGGGGGTACTAATTTAAAAGACTTACAGAATTTATTTATATACTATTATATAAGATACTCTAATTTACTCTGCGTATTTTAGAAAGTTCATAATTTATTGGGTTGCCTGGGACTCGAACCCAGAACTTATCGGTTAAAAGCCGAGTACTCTACCATTGAGTTAGCAACCCTGTCTTGGATTAACTTTATTATACAAAATAATTGCTAAAACTAAAAAAGTTGTTGTTGTGTACCAATTTTTCTTTGAACATACATTACAATATATTTACAGTTTTAAAAGCTTCTCGTAAAGTTCGAAGCTTTACTTAAACAATTTAGGATACTCAAATTTTATGATTAATTGGCAAGTTCTCGGGCAATTATTTTCTGCAGCATTAATTTTTTTAGCCGGCCCAGCTGTTATTGTCTTTTTAGCATTAAAGAAAGGTAGTCTTTAACTTTTACTAGTTAGTTGTTGAAACACTTTGACCAATTTCGTGGTGTTTCAACAATCTTTCAAATTATTTTTACTAAAAATAAAAATGCAGTTTGAAGAAATCCTAGCTTTTTAGCAATGTTTTTAGAATATTTTTTAACTTTTAGTTATGGATATAAAGCCTCTAGTTCGTCCCTTATTGATGTTTACGATCGGTTTTACGATCGGTTATAGCTACAGAAAATTGCGTCCAGTGGAAATGCGATCAACTACCGAAAAACGTGCTGTCAAAATCTGCCAAGGACTCTGGTTGGTGTTGAAATAACGCCACCTTACTAGTAGATAAATTGTCCTGGATTAACTATAAAGCTAATGAAGAAACTTGAACTCCTGATATATTGATTACAAATCAACTGCTCTACCAACTGAGCTACACCAGCTATTAAAAGTTTGGTTTTTCCCCGCAATACCTTATAATTTAACTAATTTTCCCTATTCCCCACTGTAAAGTTTCTACAACTTACTACTTTTTCCCTTTCTCTATAATATTTTTTTAAAAATTTAGAAAAAATTTGAAGCGTTTTATAAAAATTAACTGTTGCTAAATTTAACGTTTAAACGTACATTCTAAGTTATAGTTATGTAAATAAATTTGAAAATGTTAAAGTTACGTTTAACACGCGGCGGTAGAAAACGCCAACCTTCGTATCGTGTAATACTAATAAAATCAGATTCACGCCGTGAAGGACGACCAATTGAAAATTTAGGTTACTATAGTCCACTGACAAAACAATTTGTTGTTAACATTGAGCGAGTGAAGGCGCGACTTAGTCAAGGAGCGCAGCCAACGCAAACTGTAAATAATTTATTGATTAAGGCTGGGATAGTTAGTACCTAATTAAACTTTCAGCTATGTAAGCAAAAAACTTTACATAGCTGATTTTTTTGTCCACTTCACGTATTATTTTTGTTTTTTCACCACCAGACATTCTGTAGTTAAAATCATACTTGCAATCGATGCTGCGTTTTGTAATGTTGAACGTACAACTTTGGCTGGATCTAAAATCCCTTTATCGTACATATTTACAAAAGTTTGATCATACGCATCATAACCTATTTCAAAGTCTTTTTCAATTAGCATAGCACTGATTTGCTCACCATTTAGACCACTATTCTCCACAATCCGCTTAAGTGGTTTTCGCATTGCTTTTGCAACAATAAAGGCTCCTAATAATTCTTCTTCTCTTAAATTGTTCTTTGCCCAAACATTTAAATTTTCTGAGAGATGTGTAAGTGCGGCTCCTCCACCTGGAACAATTCCTTCTTCAACAGCTGCTCGAGTAGCATTGATTGCATCCTCTAAGCGTAATTTCTTTTCTTTCATTTCTGTTTCCGTTACTGCACCAACTTTAATAATTGCTACACCACCGGACAATTTTGCTATACGATCTTGTAATTTTGATTTTGAATATGAATCATCAGTTAAATTGATCTGCTTACGTAAATTTTCACATTGTAATTTAACGGCCTCTTCCGTCCCTTCATTTATAATCGTTGTGCTATCTTTGGTAATAATAACACGTCGTGCCTGACCTAAAAGATCAAGAGTTGCTGTTTTTAAACTGTAACCTGCATCTTCAGTAATTAATTGTCCATTCGTTAAAATACTTAAATCTTCTAAACTAGTTTTTTTAATTTGCCCAAAACCAGGAACACGAACTGCAGCAACATTTAAGATACCGCGTAATTTATTTAAAACTAATGTTGCCAATGCCTCTTTTTCAACATCATCAGCAATAATTAAAAGCGACCGTTTTGTTTTTGTCACCTGTTCAAGAATTGGTATTAAATCTTGTTTTACTAATGTGATTTTTTTATCTGTTAAGAGAATATAAGGGTTTTCCAATACCACTTCCATTCGCTCAGGTTGGTTTACAAAATATGGTGATATAAAGCCTTTGTCAAACCGCATCCCTTCACTCACTTCTAATTCAGTTGCGATTGATTTACCTTCTTCTAACGAAATAATGCCGTCTTTACCAACTTTATTCAGTGCATCAGCAATCATATTTCCAACTTCTGTATCATTACCTGCAGAAATGGTTGCTACTTGTGCAATAGCTTGAATATTTTCTATTGGTTGAGCACACTCATTAATTTGCTCAATAACATATTTCGTAGCTTTATTAATCCCAATTTTTAGTATAATTGGATTGTAACCAGCAACAATATTTTTCATCCCTTCTTGTACAATTGCATGGGCTAAAACAGTTGAGGTAGTTGTACCATCCCCGGCCACGTCATTAGTTTTGGCAGCGGCTTGACGAATTAATGCCACCCCAGTATTTTCAATAGGATTTGGCAAAACAATTTCTTTAGCAATTGTAACCCCATCGTTAACAATTTGTGGAGACCCGACACGCTTTTCAATTACAACATTACGTCCACGTGGTCCTAAAGTTACAGAAACAGCTTCCACCATAACCTGCATGCCTCGTTCTAATGCCCGTCGTGCTTTATCGTGATAAAGAATCGTTTTACTCATGAGGTTTTTTTGCTAAAATTTAAAATTTAATTAGAAACACTTTAAGGTTTAATTAGATATCGTCTTCTTTTGAAAGAATAGATTTATTTTTATTATTAAATGCCTGATGAACTGATCCATCAGGCATTTAACTTAGAATTTAATTAGCATTTTTTGCATTGTCTTGGGCCCACTGTTGCAGTTGTGTTAACATAAGTTTTAAGCTTTCCACTCCAACTTTTAGTTGTTGTAAGTTTTTATTAACTAAATCAGCTCGCACTTTTTCAAGTAAATTTAAAGCTTCCTGTTTTAACTCTTCGCTAACTTCTAAATCTGCCAAATTTTTATCTACTTGGTAGCATAAAGTATTTATCTCATTTTCTAAATTTGTTTCTGATAGATTCTTCTTATCGGTGTCGGCAAATTTTTGAGCATTCTCGATAATAGTTTCAATTTCTTTTTGATCTAGATTTGATGCATCGGAAATTGTAATTGATTGTTCTTTTCCAGTGCCTTTATCACGGGCTGTAACAGATAAAATACCATTTACATCAATATCAAAGGTAACTTCAATTTGTGGCATTCCACGTGGAGCTGGTTCAATCCCATTTAATCTAAAGATGCCTAAATTTTTATTATCTTTACTAAATTCTCGTTCACCCTGTTGAATCGTAATCTCAACACTTTCTTGGTTATCTAAGGCAGTTGAAAATGTTTCTGTAGCCTTAGTTGGAATTGTTGTATTTCGTGGTATCATCCGAGAGAATACCCCACCTAACGTTTCAATTCCTAAAGATAATGGTGTTAGATCTAATAATAAGACATCGCGTACATCTCCTGAAATAATACCTGCTTGAATTGCGGCACCTAATGCAACTACTTCATCCGGATTTAATCCCTGGCTAGCATCTTTTCCAATAAGTTCTTGAATTATTCCTTGAACAGCTGGAATACGAGTTGATCCTCCAACTAAAACTACTTTGTCAATCTGCTCTTTTGTTAAATCGGCATCTTGTAAAGCTGATTTAACTGGTATGCGGCAACGTGTGTAAAGGTCTGAACATAACTCATCAAATTTTGTTCGCGTTATTGTAACAACTAAATGTTTTGGCCCCTCATCTGTTGCAGCCACAAATGGTAAATTTACTGTTGTTTCTTCTTGCGTTGAAAGATCAATTTTGGCTTTTTCAGCAGCACCACTAATACGTTGTAATGTTTGCACATTTTCTGATAAATCTATACCTTCTGTTTTTTCAAATTCAGATAACAAGTAATCAACAACAATTTTATCAAAATTGTCTCCACCTAAGAACGTATCACCCGAAGTTGATAAAACTTCAAAAATTCCATCACCTACTTCAAGTATTGAAACGTCAAACGTTCCACCACCTAGATCAAAAACTAAAATAACTTCGTTCGTATTTTTTTCTAAACCGTATGCTAAAGATGCAGCAGTAGGTTCATTAATAATCCGTAGAATTTCTAAGCCTGCTATCTTTCCAGCATCTTGAGTAGCTTGACGTTGGGAATCATTAAAATAGGCAGGAACCGTAATTACTGCTTGATCAACTGGTTGTTTTAGATATTGTTCTGCATCATCAGCTAATTTACGTAAAATTAACGCAGAAATCTCTTCTGGGCGGAATGTACGATCTAAGATCGGACACACTAACTGAATATTTGAATTCTCATCTGATGTAATTTTATATGATACCGTTGTTGCTTTAGGGTCTAAATCTTGCATTTTTGCACCGATAAAGCGTTTTACCGAATAAAAAGTATTCTCCGGATTCATAACATTTTGCCGCTTTGCCATATGACCAATAAATGTTCGATCCTGTTTCCCATATGCAACAATTGAAGCCGTAGTTCGTAAACCATCTGCACTAACAATTACTGTTGGTTGTGTTGCTTCGATTGTTGCAACAACTGAATTAGTAGTACCTAAATCAATCCCGACTGATTTGCCCATTATGAATTATATTTTTTAATGACTCAATGTAAAACTAAAGAGAAATAATTGTTTTCGTTTTTTCCTAAATAAATCTTAGGTTAAAATTATAAAAAGCGCAAATTTTACATTTGCGGCACACTTTTTGGGCATAATGCAAAATTTATACTAATATAGTAGTATAACTAATATAAAAGTTGAAAAGAAAAGTAATTAACATTAGTATTACTTAAAAATTCGTTTTTCATTTTTTAATATGACAGCGGCAGTAGGACAAAATCAAGAACGTGGCCTATTCGATCTAGCGGATGACTGGCTAAAACGTGATCGTTTCGTATTCGTTGGATGGTCAGGAATTTTACTTTTTCCATGCGCGTATTTAGCAGTAGGTGGATGGTTTACAGGTACAACATTTGTAACATCATGGTATACTCATGGACTTGCAAGCTCATATTTAGAAGGTTGTAACTTCTTAACAGCAGCGGTATCGACACCTGCAAATAGTATGGGTCATTCATTCATCTTATTATGGGGTCCAGAAGCTCAGGGTGACTTTACACGTTGGTGTCAGATCGGTGGATTATGGACATTTATAGCGTTGCACGGTGCATTTGGATTAATTGGTTTCTGTTTACGTCAATTTGAAATTGCACGTTTGGTAGGTATTCGTCCTTACAATGCAATTGCATTTTCAGGTCCAATTGCCGTTTTCCTTTCAGTATTCTTAATTTACCCATTAGGACAAGCTAGTTGGTTCTTCGCACCAAGTTTTGGTGTAGC
>Ga0115007_10002262_pt1 | contig 11936 bp, 12 predicted proteins | sample ArcOceMetagenome_2_FD_87166 | JGI IMG/M metagenome (GOLD analysis project Ga0115007, IMG submission 87166) | Marine eukaryotic phytoplankton communities from Arctic Ocean - Arctic Ocean ARC135M Metagenome | ecosystem: Environmental > Aquatic > Marine > Oceanic | place: Arctic Ocean | collected... | reverse complement strand
TTACAATGATATTGATATTGATATTGATATAGCCAATAATTTAAAAGTTCGGTTAGAAAGAATGGGTCCTGTTGGAGACGTATATGATATCTCAAACGTAAGACTTACAATGACTACCACGAATATTGAGAACTAATTTTGCGAACTAATTTTAAAATGTAATCGTATTATATAATGTCAAAAAACGCATCTTCCTTGAATATGAAAATGGTAGCTATGATTATGGTATTTTATATGTTTCTCTCTTATGTCGTGGGACCTATGATAGCATATCATTTAGTAGGTAAAAATGCCGATTCCATTGGTACTGGATTAGTTATCGGTAGTATATTATCCATTATGATGTGGTATAAGTATGGTATATATATGGTGGAAAAATAATGAAATAATAATAATTTGGATTATATTGAATTTAAATTATTATCATATACATAAAAAAAGCCATTAGGCACTTTTTATTTTAGTTTTATATATTTATTTTGTTTTTATGTATTTATTTTGTTTTTATTTTTGAAATAGCCTTGCTTATTCTTCTTCAATTCATGTCCATGTCTAAGTCGCGATTCGGTTCGAGAGGGATTGCCATATCAGTGAATCCAAATATATCATTCGCTGTATTAGTGGAACGTGTCAATGCAATTGGACCTTTCAGTTGATCCACATCCATAGCAGATGGAATTGAAATTGTGATACTGCGAGTCAATGCAGGTGGACAAATACCCATGCGTGGTTGTTCAGCTTCAAAATCTGTGGGGACTAATCGATTACGATGTGTATATTCGCCAAGCAATTCGTGTAAATTCTGAATTAACCAACCTCTCTCACCCAACTCTTCCAACATATTACTCATGTCCGCATAATGATCTAACAATTGACTCTTCATTTGAGCAACATAATCATTAAATATATTAATTTCATCACGTGATGCAAGGCCCAATTGTTTCATGCCACCTATGTCTCTCATAGTAGCATATTCACCCCCTTCACCCAGGTCCAAGTGTATATCCATATCATTTGAAGGAGCAACAGACATGGTGCGAGTCAATGCGGGTGGAGCAGTGGACATGGTGCGAGTCAATTCATGTGAATTCTGAATTAACCAACCTCTCTCACCCAACTCATCCAATTTATCACTCACAACTGCATATTGATCTAACAACAACCTCTTCTGTCGCACAATATAGTTCTTAAACATACGAATCTCTTCTACTTCCAATAAAGCTGCATTTCCTGCTTGTTTCATCCTATATATGTCTCTCATAGTATCATATTCCTCATCATCATCTTCTCCCATATCCAGTTGCATATCTGTATCACCAGAAGGAGCAACAGACATTCTGCGAGTCAATCCAGGTGGACTACCGTAAATCGTATCTTCGTCTGGGACGAATGAAGGAGCAACAGACATGGTGCGAGTCAATCCGGGTGGACTACCGTAAATCGTATCTTCGTCTGGGACGAATGAAGGAGCCACAGACATGCTGCGAGTCAATCCGGGTGGTCCCGAAGGATAACAATCAGTATTCGAATTCATTTTGATAGATTCTTTTCGCGCGTAATTTGATATCATATCTATATATACGATTACGTGTGTCATTTTTTTTTGGATGTACGCACATTAACACACCCACACACCCACACATACATATATCCCATGCATGCAATAGATTATTTATTATTATTGTTGTTGATATAATCTCGCATAAAAGATGGAATCTCATTTTTTTTACCCGACAAGTATTTAATGGCCTTCTCTCTGTTTACTGAATCTTCATTCTGATTAGCACATATACTAACATAATAATAGATATAATGTATTCTTCCTTCATCCAACAATAATTTATCACCCAATGTCATATATTGCATTTTAATATCCATGTACTTTTCTTTAAAATAATAGAACAAAGCCATTACGCTGCTGTACATTTCATGATCATAATAAAATTCCATTAAATAAGAAATGCATTCTGGTCTCTCTTCATCCACCCCCATGCCAATTTATAAATACATCAACGCGTCTATTGTAGAGCCATTTTTATAACACAAAACCCCTAACTGTAAAAAACTGTAATATCTCTCTTGTTTACAAGTTCTATCGTCACTTACAATATGTTTATACCATTGCATTGCTTTTCCGTCATTACCGCAATTATTATAATTTTGAGCACAGTAAAAAGCATACCTGGAACATAATAAATAATCTTCTTCCGTTTCCATTTCTTCTTCCAACAATTGAGCATGTTTTTCATATTGGTCAAGGTCATTCTGTCGAATACCAAACGCATCACGTTGAATGAAATAGTCTCCACCGAGTTGTTCTTTATCACTTAGAGAGATTTCATTTAAATGAATTAAATATTCATACAAGATACCAATATATTTCCATTCGTCTCTATTAGACAATAATCGTGGCTGATAAATAGTTTCTTTGTTATTAGTTTTCAAATAATACATTTTTTTATCAACCATGTCTGGCATTTCAATATTTCCGTGTATTTTTTCACCAGAATTCCATACTAAAATATAATCCGTTTTATTAAATGCTGATTCCAATGCCTTATTCCTATTAAATGCAAAATCTCTCCAAGTATGTTCCACCAGTTCTCCTGGAATGTTTTTAGTATCAAAGAACTGTTGGATTTTCAATTGAGTACCATCCATGGAGCCAGTATCCGCAATAACCCAATAATCGAATGTGAAATGCAAACAAAGGTCTTTTAATGTTTCCTCAATAAAATCGCCTTCATTTTTCACAATCATATTTAAGCACAATGATTTATTATCGAACATTTAGTGTTTATTTATTACGTATACCCATGTTTTTATAATATTTATAATATATATTAGATATATATTAGATATGTCATTTACCAGATTTCACGACGATCCGTGTAGAATAAAAAAGGAATTGCAAGAATCTACTGACCCTGGTCGATATATGTTGGATGTCCCCGGTAATGGATTAGAACCATGTTTTATGGCAGATCCTTATATGCGAATGCAAAAATGGGGCGCCAATTTACACACAAACGTTATTGGAGTTGAAGACGACTTGCGTGGGATGACTCGTCCTATAAATCGCGATTATGTGAATAAAAATAATTATGCACAACATGCCGAGAAATCACAAGAGAAAAAATACCCGACTTGCAATCCGTTTACGGAACAAAGTCGCGCAACTCATCCGGCATGGGAAGTGAGAGATTTAGAACAAGTTGCCTGGAAAATTCTTCCATTAAATCCTCAAGAAAACACATGTATTCCATTCGAGAATAATCTAAGCACACGTATTTTAGAAAAAGACCATTTCGTTGCCAAAGTCGAATGTATGCCGACGGATAATAACCGATATTCTATATCTACTCAACCATATTCAGGTACAGGTAATCCACCCAATACAATATGTTCGAGAGATTTAACATGTGGAAAAGTGTCGAAAAAATAAAATATTATAACGTTTATGAAAATGTTATAACGTTTATGTTTATCAAATAAATATAAAAGTTATATATAAGAATGGAATTAGCAATACCACTATTAGCATTAGGAGGATTTTTTGTATATTCAAATAAAGAAAATGATGAGGATAATGATGAACAATTGATTGAGGGAATGACGAATCAACCTCTTCCGAATACAATTGTTCCTCCTGTAAATTATCCGACCCTCTCGCATGTTTCCAAGGAAAATGTGGAGAAATATAGTCAACCGAACGCGACGACGGACAAGTTTTTTAAGCCGTCAATCTATAATAAATATAAAAATGGACCCGATCAATTCGGAAACACCAGTAAGGAACAACAATTCTCATCTATAAGTGGAAACACTATGGACAAGGACGCTTTTAAGCACAATAATATGACACCTTATTTCGGCGCCAAAATAAAAGGGCGCACAGTGGATGCAGATATATCAGAGAGTATTTTAGACAGTATGACTGGCACTGGATCACAGAACAAGTCTAAACAAGAACAAGCCCCATTATTTAAACCTCAGGCGAATATGCAATTCGCACACGGTGCACCGAATATGACAGATTTTTATGAATCGAGAGTAAACCCAAGTATGAATATGGCAAATGTAAAACCTTTTGAAGAACAACGTGTTGGACCAGGTTTAGACAAAGGATATGACAATAGGGGGTCCGGTGGTTTCAACTCGGGAATGGACGCACGAGATAAATGGGCGGATAAGACGGTAGATGAACTTCGTGTAAAGACGAATCCCAAGGTTACCTATGGATTGGAAAATCACCAGGGACCGGCGTATAATTATATCAAAACGGCGCCTACTGTGGAGACACAGGGTCGCGTCGAGAAATATTTACCCGACACCTATTTCTTAAATACACCCGATAGATGGCTTACAACAACTGGTCTTGAAAAAGGGCAGACATCTCGAGCTGAGCAAATGCAAAAAGATGTAAATCGTACAACTACAACAGAAGAATATTTTGGTACAGGCAGCAATACAGAAGGTACAGCCTATTATGTTGATGGACATCATGAAGGTTCTAAAAAACAACAATTGGGTGAGGAAGCATTGGGTCCAGCCAATTTATCAAAACATAATGCTGCTTCGAGCGGTGATTATGGCCGAGATGGATATAAAATATTGAAGAATAATCGAACATGTTCTAATTCCGATCGTTTAGGAGGTGTTGGTGGTGCATTTAAATCGGCCATGGCGCCTATTTTAGACATGCTAAGACCTACGCGAAAGGAAAATGTTGTAGGAAATTGTCGTATTTATGGTGATGCTGGATCAACCGTACCTAAGCCATCTGTATACAACCCAGCAGATAGAACACCCACAACTATTCGTGAAACCACGGAAGGCAAAATCGGCATGAATCATTTAAATATTGAGGGACAGCGCGACGGTGCATATAATGTATCGAAACAAACGCCCATTACCAATGAACGTGATACAACAAATGTCGAATATACAGGTAATGCAGTAGCTTCCAATACTGGTGCGGCAACTTACAATGCGGCTTACAATCAGCGAAATAATGTGAATAAAACATACAAAAATCGTCCCAATCAAGGAGGTATGGCGATACTCAATAATGAGGAAAACATTCACATTGATAAGAAGGATCATGATAGAGACAATAATCGTATGTGGGTTCCGAGCGGAGGGGTGTCCGCCTCAGCAATACCAACTGTTGAAACACATGGTAAAATGAACATGCCACAATATTATAACAATAGTCAAGGATGTGATCGCATTCAACCCGAATTATTAAACGCGTTTAAACAAAATCCTTATACCCAAAGTCTAAATAGTTATTATTAGAAATCAAGTTAAATAAATCAATTGTATTAATATCATTATGGAACTTAGTATACACAATGATATTATTAGTCGCCTGCAACACTTTCATAAAGTAGGAAAGATTCCCAATATTATTTTTCACGGAACACATGCTTCTGGTAAAAAATACTTACTATATAATTTTATCGACTTGATATACAATAGTGATAAAAGTATAATTAATAAATATGTCATCAATGTGAATTGTGCCCAAGGAAAAGGTATTAAATTCGTTCGCGAAGAACTGAAATTTTTTGCAAGGACAAATATGAACAATATGGAGGGAAATACTTTTAAAACGATCATCCTGCAAAATGCTGACAAGTTAACAATTGATGCGCAATCCGCTCTTCGTCGATGTATAGAATTGTTTAGTCACTCAACGAGATTCTTTATTGTTGTAGAAGACAAATTTCGCCTTTTAAAACCCATTATATCGCGATTTTGTGAAATTCATGTTCCCATACCAATTATAAATGGTCATGAAATGAACTTGTATGCATTTGCATTAAATAAACAGTATAAGATTGAACAAGATGGAAAAAAACGTTTACAAAAACTGCGGAAGCTTATTTTTGATAAACCGGGTTCTAATACAAGTGCCAATGATATTATGAACCTGACATCCCAATTATATAACAAGGGATTTAGCGGTTTAGATATTATCACATTATTTGAATCACTTTCTCATGAAGAATTAAACATAACATTCAGTAGAAAATATAGATTACTGATTTTATTTCAACAAATTAAGAAGGAATTTAGAGATGAACAATTATGTATGTTGATATTATTGAATTATATGTTAATACGTATTGAAGATACTTTAGAAAATATAGGAAATATGTAAATGGACGATTATTCAATGACGAGTCTTCAAGAATCACGCAACGAGTGGGGTGCAAGATTGGTTCATATTCTCACACCCTTGGTAATTCAAGGTTTCAGATCAATTTTTAAAGAAGCAACACAGTTATGTTCTGAAAATGACGAACACGACAAGTATTTAATGACATTTCAAAATTTTCTTTCTCGTGTACCCAAATGGAATGCTTCCATTATTGATACTGAAACAAAACGTATTATCGACAATAGCAAGTGTGGCTACCTGGAAGACTTAATCACGTGTGTGCATATTATTCAATTAAAAAGTCTAACTTGTATGCGTGTTGGAAATACACATAAAAAGGTTGACATTAATATTCCTCAATTAAACGATTTTATACACAAGGTATATATCAATGTTGCGCGAAAATTGTACACAAATGTGTATTTATTTGAGCAGAATATCATGCCTTTAAATATTCAACGAAATAATAGAGAGCTTGAAATAATGACAAAAGAATGTGTTCTTGATACAATTAGAGATAATATTCCAGTAGAAGAAATTCTAAAAGTTTATATGGATGATAGCGTGGAAGAAGATGTGCAAGTCGAAGAAACTGAAGAAATTATATCAGAAGAACCGGTTTTGGATGATGACGATGCAGCAAGCACCACCGAAGCAGCAAGCACCACTGAAGCAGCAAGCACCACTGAAGCAGCAAGCACCACCGAAGCAGCAAGCACCACTGAAGCAGCAAGAGCAAGCACACCTGCCGCAACAATCACCACTGATGTAGCAAGAGTAAGTACACCTACACCAGATTCACAAAAAATACAGTTCTCGGATATAGATAATACAATTGATTCTGAAAAAAATGTGTCGACGAATATTGTTCCAAAATCAGTTGCCAATTTAGAAAAGATAAGTTTAGAAAATAATCAACGAAGAAAGGAAGATGAAACTGATGAACCTGAAGACGAAAAAATTAAAATTGGAAATGATATTGATTTAACAGAGTTAGATGTGCATTCTGTTATTCCAGGACCAACCGAATTAAAAAAGGAAGGCGTTTGGGATGAAATCGAGATTTTGCCTTTAGCATAAACAAATAATTCGTTAAACGCATAATAATATAATTTAATGATTTATTATTATGGAATCCATTTACACTAATGCCATTTTAGTTGCGATGATGTTTTTCGCGATCAAAATGATCGAATTAAAGTTTGTCAACGAGGAAACTACTGAGAAGCCATTAAAACATATTGTTAAGGACTCGGTAATTGTATATGTATGCTATATTATTGGTGCAATGATTTATGGACAATTTTTCCCATCAATTGGCCACGCAGCAACAAATGCCTTTGTAAACAAGCCAGATTTTTAAATATTAAATGGTGTAAACCACACTTGAAATAAATTTTCATATACAAAATATTATATAATATCGTATATGAAATAACTCAACATCACTTGTAATAAACAGGCATTTTATCGATATTCATAATATTAGATTTTTTGTTAATTTTCTTTTTCGCGATTTTAAATTTTTCAAATTGAGGGCGCGTAAACTGATCTTTTGGGCAATGATTATGTACTGTTCTCGCAATCATCTTATATAATTTAAAATCAGGATATCTCTCTTCGCCTCCCTGCTTATATAATATATTTCTTCCCTTGTCATCAGTAACCCAATCATTTATAATAGAAAAAGTGGGACTCATCTTCTTGATTTTATCCACATCATCCATATCTTCAATGAAAAAGTCAAAAATACTACACGCAAGACGCGATAAATCAAAACTCATATTAGGGTCCAATCGAGGTTTATTCTTATTAAAATATGGCTCACAGTTGTATTGAGTCGCAGCATCTCCGTCTGGGTGATAACTATCACTGCATATTATTTTGTCTTCGAACTTGTAAATAGCTCGCCCAAAATCGATAATCTTATATATTCTTCCATAAGTTGGGACTTTATAATGAACGCCTTCGACACAATAATACAAAAACTTCTTTTCGGTATTAATATACATGACATTATTCGTGTGTAAATCATTATGTGTCATTTGAAAACATTTCTGATATGTGTATAACATTATATTTATTTGAAATAATGCCGATATCCACTCAGGTTCGCTTAAATCGCCAGACATCATAAGTGTATCCAATGTATCGTGGCATTTTTCTAAAAATATAGCTTGGCATGGAAATTCATTAATGCGCACAATTAATGGGTCATCGTCTCCCGAACTTGAACTACAATCAGTATATTCGTCATCCGAATCATCGTTTTCTTCATATCCGTCCATATTATCAGAATCGTCGTTTATAGATGTGGACGAAGTAGATGACGAATCATCATCATCGCAGACTTCGTTTTTAATTTTGAAAACGTTTTGTTCTGATTCATAAATATTTTCATACTCCTCACTTATAATGGGAGAAGATTCAATAACACCAGACGATTTTACGTTTTTAAACACGTCCAATACATCACTTTCAAAAGACGATATACTTAACACGGAATCACAATCACCAATAGTTAATCGATTTTTATAGTTGCGAGAAGAATTATCAAAATAATTGGTATCAATATTGTCGGGTAGATCAAATAATTTTTTGTTATTTTTATGAAAGAAACTATTGTTGTGAATGGCCTCCATATCATCGACTATATCATACTCGAATCCCTTCTTTATCCCAAGAAAACTGCCATAAAAGTCCAGTCCATGAAAAAAACTATTATGATGAAGTAAATTGCTGGTTAGGTATGTCATAAAAGAATCTACATAGGCCGAGTTATTGTGGTCGTTTATTTTATCGATTTCACTATTGGTTTCAACACTTGGCAAAGTAGATATGTCTTCACCTACATATTTCCCAGCCAAGTATTTTAATGGATCCAATAGTGGACCATATTTAATGAAAATTTCACAATCTTTATCCTTTTCTGTTTTTGAATTCATGATTTTCGCATGAATAATATGATTGTCAATCGTTTTATGAAAATGTGTAATATAATTATGTGAATTTAAATTAATTAAATTTTTATTTGTCTCGTTAAGTGAGAAGAATCGGTCATAGATGGGTATGTAGTTTTGCATTTTTGTTAATCCTAAGTCAGATTTCTCTAAAGATTGGAAAAGGTGTTGGTTTTTCTTCTTCCTATAGTAAATTGAAAAAGTCATTACTTTAATAGCATGAAAAATTATAGCCGATTAAACCTAAAATTAAAGCTGAAATAATGCTAAAATTAAAGCAATTATTATATGGGTTATTATTTTAGTAATATTGCGTTTTATGATTATTAAAATTGTGTCTCCGTTTAGCAAAAGAATGACACTGGACTTGAAAAAATTTGATATGAAAAATATTAGCTTTCACCCCGATGAAAATAAGGGGCCTGTTATTGTATTGATAGGTCGACGTGATACAGGAAAGAGTTTCTTAGTGAGAGATCTTCTCTATTATCATCAAGATATTCCAATAGGTACAGTTATATCTGGAACTGAAGCAGGTAATGGTTTTTTTAGTGATCATGTACCGAAATTATTTATTCACGATGAATACAATACTGCAATTATCGAGAATATATTGAAGCGACAAAAAAGTGTTTTGAAGCAAGTTAAAAAGGAGAAGGAAGCTTATAAAAAAACGAATATTGATCCAAGAGCATTTGTTATATTGGATGATTGTTTATATGATAATAAATGGGCAAAAGACAAAATGATGCGTCTCCTGTTCATGAACGGGCGTCATTGGAAGATAATGCTTGTTATCACGATGCAATATCCGTTAGGTATCCCACCGAACCTAAGAACGAATATTGATTACGTTTTTATTTTGAGAGAACCATATATTGCGAATAGAAGACGAATCTGGGAAAATTATGCAGGTATGTTTCCCACATATGAATCATTTTCTCAAGTAATGGATCAATGTACCGAAAATTTTGAATGTCTGGTAATTGACAATAATTGCAAATCGAATAAATTACAGGATCAAATTTATTGGTATAAAGCACAAAGTCATAAAAGTTTTAGACTCGGATCGAACGAATTTTGGGAAATATCAAAGGGATTGGATTCCGATGACGACGACGACGACCCATATGATCCTGCCTCGTCGAAAAAAAAGGGGGCTGGTCCAAAAATAAATGTGCGCAAAAATACGTGGTAATCATTTCATATAAGCATCATTTCATATAAGCATCATTTCATGTTTATATGAATATATATATTAATCAACTGAACCCACTTCCATTGCATCATCATCTGCAGCCACATCCACGTCAGTGCTCGTACTCGGAGATACATTTAGCACTTCTGATTTCGACAGTGAAGACAATCCATGGTCATTATTATTATTATCTGTAATAACATTATCGACCTCGAATATTGAATTATGAATATCATCACTTGTTAAAAGTGAATCCTCTTTGGATGGTATTCCGAATGTACTTGCGGCGCCATCCGCGGTTGCAACATTTACCAGATTTCCCTGATCATTTATTGTCTGTGTGAGCTTATTTCCCGACGCCTCTGCCTTGTTAATATTATCAAGAATTGCCTTCTCCTTGGTCTCTCTTACGCGTTTATCGAATTCCACTTTGGCTTCCGCTTCATTGGTCTTCTTCTCACTCATCAATTGGTTCAATGTATCCTCCATGTATTCTACACGACCAGTCTTGTATGCCTCTGGATGGAACGGCATCCATAGTCCTACTTCACCAACATACACGTCGTGGTTGGGATCAGCATTGCGTAAAAACTTACACCTTAATTCAGCCTCCGCTTGTGATGGAAACACGCCGCGAACTTTAATTCCGCGAATGCTTGTCTGAAATTCGTGGCGCATATCAAATTCCGCACTCAATTCCTCCTCCTTTGCATCCACGAATGTTTTATATTCATCAATAAATGTCGTGTTTATAAGCTTGTCCCGCTCAGTCTCACAAAACTCATTCAAGTCGGCAGTCACTTTATCAAAATCAATCTTGTATTTAAAACTCAAAAAGCTCATAAATTGTCTATATTTATCCATCGACTTGTGAAAGTCCCAATGCTTTACAAAGTTCTCAAAAAAAAACATTTCGCGCTGCTTAATGATATCTTCCGGTGAAATAAATGATAAACACGCGAACTTCTGCCCAGCAATTGGTTTATCCTCATCCAACAAATCCACATAGTTGGTATTATTCTTTAGAAGAACTCCTTTAGGTTTAGGTACTTCCATTTTATATAATACTAAATATCGCAATTAGTTTAAGTTATTTTTAAAGAAATTGTATTTTAACAAAATCGATAGATATAATTTAATTATATAAGAATAATAATCTTTTTATATAGTATAAAATGGACGGTTTACACTTGAATATGGGCGATGTTTTGCGTCGCGCACTTAAATACATTATTGAAGGTATCATGGTTGCTCTTGCTGCTTTTGCCATTCCAAACAAACGTCTTAATATGTCAGAGATTCTTATGATCGCTCTTACAGCTGCTGCTACATTTAGCATTTTAGACACATATGTGCCTTCTCTTGCCATGGGTGCTCGTTCCGGAGCAGGATTTGGTATTGGAGCAAATCTTGTTGACTTCCCAAATAAAATGATGTAAATCTGCTGTAAATATACAATGCCATCTTTTATAAAGAATTGATAGAATTATAATTTTTTATAAAGTTCGTTGCCAATTAAGTATATAATGATTAATTGAACAACAGATGTTATAACACCGAGACCAACATACGAATTTTTTATAATTCGTAAATGCTTTACTTGTTGTTT
>Ga0115007_10002261_pt1 | contig 11937 bp, 6 predicted proteins | sample ArcOceMetagenome_2_FD_87166 | JGI IMG/M metagenome (GOLD analysis project Ga0115007, IMG submission 87166) | Marine eukaryotic phytoplankton communities from Arctic Ocean - Arctic Ocean ARC135M Metagenome | ecosystem: Environmental > Aquatic > Marine > Oceanic | place: Arctic Ocean | collected... | reverse complement strand
CATTTGAAATTCATTGATCAGGGACGATGTTGCTGTGTGAACAAAAAGTGGAATGCCTGCCATACTGAATCTCAAGTTTGGTTCCACGGTTACCGTCTGTATTGGGACCCTGAATGTCGTCAATCGTTGGTGGTGCGTTCATTAAATATACCGCCGAGCCAACGTTCCGGTCCAATGCATTCATGGAAACACAAATGCCAACAAAGAGCACGGGTGGAATCAAAATGGAATTCGAGTCGACCTTTGGTCACAACGTTGGTAGGGCACCAAGGCACCGTCACTTGTTTGGGCATGGTTGGTGAATCGGGTCGAATGATATCCGGTTCGGACGATGGTTCGTTGCGATTATGGGCGACCGAAGACAGCAACGTTGCGGAAGTGTCCACCAATGAGGTCGACAAAGATTTGTGTCAACAACACCATCGTCAAACACGTCCATCACGCAGACTACGTGCATTTCAAGGGCACGGCGGACCAGTGTGGTGCCATACCATTAAGGAGAATACTTTGTACAGTGGCAGTTACGACAAATGCATTAAGATGTGGGATATACAATCTGGCGAATGCCTCAGAACTTTGAGAGGCCATACTGGATGGGTGTCTTGTATTGATATGATGGCGGCCTCGATCGGGTGCGGGGATGACTATGGCAATGGCAATGGCAGTAGCAGTAGCAGTAGCAGTAGCAGTAGCAGTAACATTCCTGGTGGTTCTGGTGTTTTGGTCAGTGGCAGTTGGGATGCTACGATCAAGATTTGGCGTCCTGGCACGGGCGAACTGTTGAAGACCATTGCCAGAGGAAATGCTGATGCTGTGTATTGTTTAAAATGTGATCGTCGTTCTTCTGGTCAAATCGCGGTTGGTGGCCGATGTCCCGATGTTCACATGATGGACGTGACATCTACCGCCACCCGTGTCTTCAAAGGCCATTGCAAACCCGTCAATGCTTTGCAAATCGATACTGCTTCCCAATATGGTCGTGTTGTCACTGGTTCCTCTGATACGACAATGAAAGTGTGGGACGATAGAAATGGTCGAAAAGGAAGTGGTCAATGCGTGGGTACTTTGAAACATGGAGGTGCGGTCATGGCAGTCGCCCAAGACGAATATAAACTTGTCAGTGGGTGCTACGATAAAGGGATTCGAATCTTTGATTTAAGACGTTTGAATGGTAGGATTGGGGGGGTCGGGGGGGGTGCGGGTGGAGGTGGAAATAAAAGTTGTTGCGTACGAAGGTTAGAAGCGCACAGTGGAGCGATCTTTTCCTTGGTGGTCAATCATAACAGGATAATAAGTGGCTCGGCCGATCATACCATTAAAACATTTCAATTCACATGATGAGGAAATGTTCGTATTGCGTGTGGTATTGACATGAGTAGTGGTGATACTATGTCATGTACAGGTAGCATGTATGTATGTCATGTAGCGTGAGTAAATCCAGAGAGAAAGAGCATAGAGCATAGTACACGTGCGATTCGTGCATACGTGATACGTGCATTTAAACATGTGCACATATAAAATATAAAATGAGTACCTTCTACCCACATGTAGCACTGGTGTATCGTGTGTACACATGTATGTACATACAGCGGTATACCAGTGTACCAGTACCAGTACACCAGGTAGCGTACACACGGTGGTACAGAATATTTACGTTCGGCCATGCGGCAAAACTCAAAATAAATCTTGTTTATTTAATAATACATGTCATGTATCTTGCACTGTCATGAATCGTCTTGTCCTCAATTAAATTTATCCATATCAATGGATTCAAGATCAAGATCGTGGTTTTCTCCCATTTCCACGTTCGCTGAGTTTCGATCTGGATAATTGTCATTGCTGCTGGCACCCAAAGCAGAAGAAACACAACAGAACAAAATAAAACACAACACCGCTCCTGCTCCGACCAACATTGTTGTCAACGATGGCCCACTGTCCTCGCCGCTGAAATCAAAAGTTTCTCCGTAACTATCGACGTCGTGTGCCACTACTGTATATGTTCCATCCGCCGACTTGCCATGCAGTACGGTGCATGTTCTGCTGTGGTAACCCGTGGACATGTATTCTTTCAGTTTTTCATCCGCGCCGTCCAGTTTACTGCCCCAAGGCGTGACTGGTACAATTGAACCGTCAATCTCATCTCCGGCCATTCCGTACCTGCATTCCCAAAACATTGACTTGGGACCCACTTTGCCTGTGCCTGGGTGTTTACGACCCAAACAATACGCGTTGGGGCACAATAAACGATCTTCGTAACCAGGAGGCAGTGCGGAGTCGGTGCTGCGTGCAAACAAAGAGAGCACCAAGAGAAAGGTAAACAACATCCACCCTCCGCTACACTTCTCCACACTCATTGCCCCTAACAACAACAGCCAGCTTTATTTATATTGCTTCGAACAAGTTTCTCACCCTTCAGCAAGGCTATACCTGGTATACCGACACCCTTTATGTCACTGTATTATGTATGTAATATGTATTTTTACTAGTGACCGGGTGAGGATTTTAATTTTTTCATTCGTCTGTGGTTTCGAGTGCCGACGAGCACCCACCCCCGTTGCCGGTGTGAAAGCGACACCCAATTTAACCGACACCCAATTTACATACGTACACAGGTATTACATGTTATACCTGTACCGGGTATACCATCCTGTACCTGCTATACATGTACACAAGTAATCTAAAGAACTAAAGAAAATATATATTACTACACAACAGTATACCTTAGCGTACGGTACCGTTTCTATCTTTGAATACAGGTGTGTGGTACAGCTCTGTGTACTACCTGTACCACATGTAAAAAATAAATACAGGTACCGGGTACCGGGTAGTAAGTACCTGTACACGTAGTACCTGTGTACACCTTGTACCGGGGTATCTCTTTCTTGTTATTTCTTCAACGAAGGGGCCTGTAAATTTCCCGTTCTATCTTGCATCAGCACTACAGCACTGTCTCTGGATACCTTTTGTTCACCAAGTCGGTCTTTCAACTGGTTGCGTGCTTCCGCCAAGGCCAATTTATTACTTTTCACGTTCATTGGTGCCGTCAAATTCAACCGAGGTCTGGCGATTGTTTGAGGAGGGGCGGCACCGGTCGCTTGCTGGTGTGCAATTGTTTGAGCAACATCGGCCAGCAACGCTTGCAATTGTTCTTCCACATTTTTACCGGACATTGCGCGTTGTTTAGCTTTTGTCAATGTATCTTGCAATTCAGTGTTGATCAAACGCAGCGCACCATTGGCACCATTGGCACCATTGGCACCATTGGCACCATTGTCTTCTTTTTTGTTTTTGGATGCCGATGCCGTGCGTTTGTTTCGTCTCGCAAGAGCTCTTGCTCGACGATTTGCAACATTTTTATGTTGTCTGGCTTTTTCGTCCTCCATCGCATGGACCTGTGCCTCAACATGCAAATTGAATTCTTCGTTGATTTTAGCTATGTCCGCTTCAATGTTATTCAATTTGGTCTTTTTCTCTTGGTATTTGTCCATTGCTTTGCTTTCCTTTTCCAATTGTTTTTTTGCATGGGCGTTGTCTGGGCGAGCAGTGAAAAAAAATAAACATGTTAGAGGTTGTACCGGTACTGCGTCATTGCCGTGAACTTTGTGAACTTACGATTTAGAGCTTTCGCTCGTTTTTTCCTTCGGCCCATTAATCTTTTGTTGAGTTTATCAGTCGCTGCTTCTTTGGCCAATTGGGCATCGGTGTCCATCATTCGCTTTTTGTCTTCGTGATCTTGTTGTATTTCTTTTGCACGCAACTCAACTGCTGCACGTCTTGCTTCCATATCATCCATTTCTGTTTGAGCTTGGTCGTGTGCCACCGCAAGATCTAACAGCTTTGTCAATCTTTTTTTACTCTTGTTTCCTTTTGCTCTTGCACGATCTGCAACAGCTTGCGTTAACTCTTCAATGTCATCGTCGGCTTCAATCTCAGCCCGTTGTATGTCAGAATCAATCTTTGCCATTTCGTCGGCGTTTTGTGCCTGGGTTCGTTCTGCCTGAAGCTGTTCCACTTTGGCAATTTGTTTCGCTTTCCGTGCTGCAATTTTCTCCAACAGCTTCTGATGCTTTTTATCCGATGCAATGCCCACTGATTTCAACATCTCCTCAATTCGAGCGTTGGAGTCTGATTTGATGCGTTGCACTGCTTCTGCAAGGTCTTCTTGAGACATGGAGTCGCTTGTTGTTGCTTGTTGTTGTCCTTTGAGAAGTGCGTAAATTTCTTCTCCCTGTGTGCATTTTTCCCTGGCGACATCTTTCAGCGTTTGGGTCTCTTCTTTGGACTCCTCAATGATCATGTCATCAATCAATTGTGCTTCTTCTCGCGTCGCTTGTTTTCGTACTTCATTAACAGCAGCAACCGTACCTTGGGGAGATTGCCCATCCAAACTTGCTTGCATGCGTGCCATTGCTTCGGCTTTGATTTGTTTCTGTTTCATCTTTTCAAGTCTTTTTACAAGTCGTTCGTGAGTCAGACTAGCACTGGCGCTTTGGCTTTTCAGTACTTCGTCAACATCTGTTTGTGCCTTGGCTTGAATTTCACGGACACGAATTTCTAAATCTTCTGGACTTGTACCACCGGCATTTGCTTCCTTGTTGATTTTTTGCAACTCTTTCGCTTCTCTTTCTTTAATTTTTGCTAAACGCGCAACAAGTCTGGTGTGTTTGTCTCGTTTTTCAGCATCGACGGTGGACATGTACGCTTGGCAGTCCGCATCCGCGGCGTGACGAATCGCATGCAACCGTGTTTCAATATCTGTTTTTGAAAGTCCTTGTGCTTCAGCAGAAGCAACCAGTTGCTTTGTTTCTTCTGCTGCTTGTTCTTTGCGTTTTCGTGAATGTTCAATGGCAGTCATGTAGGCAGCATACTATCGATGCGACAAATGACAGACAAAAAATGACCGTGGGGGGGCAATCAGAAAGTGAAGTCAGAAAAACAAAAAGGAATGCAGGTATAGTGCAAGACGAGAGCCCGCCAACAACAACTTCCACAACAACAACAAAGTCTCTTACCTGTTCAGGGCCCAGTTCCTTTTCAAGAGCGCGGCGGTGGGCTTCGGCTGCCATATCAATTTGATGCATCTTTTGACTGTGTCCCTTCTGTTGACCAAACAAGTCTTGTTTTTGTAATTCCAGTTCTTGCAAGTTCTGTTCGTTCAAAAGATACATGTCATCGTGTTTGTCCTGTATTGCATCCTCCAAAGCATTTAGTTCATTGTCCAATTTATTGCGCTCTTCCAACTCACCCGCGGCATCTGTACCCAATACCCTCTGCAATTGGTTCATTTGTTCTTTGACTAAAATCATGCTTTTCATTTTGTCGTCAAAATGTCTTTGACTCACTAACACTTTCATTTGCAATTGGACCGGCATATTGCCTGAAATTTTGCTCTTTTTTTTAGCACCACCAGAAATTTTATGGCGCAAAGCTTCTTGAAATATCAAATTCATTTCTGCTCTTTTTTGAGCATACTCACTTTGTCTTTTTGATGTTTTGTTTCGATATTCTTGATCCAGTTCTTCCATTTCTTCTTGAAGTTCCAACAAACGATCGTCCATCGCAGATTTTGCACCATTGATTTTTCTTAAATCCATGTTTAATTTTTCAGCCTCTACCGCATTTGCCGGAGTTTTACTTCTAAGTATCGCTTGCAATTCAGTGTATCGAACCCGTTCCGTCAACAAACGTTTTGAATCATCTTCACAATCCAACCGATCTTCTTCGTAATTTACTTTGGCTGCTTTCATAATAGCGATATGATCATTTTCTGCCACTGATAAATCTCTTTCAAGCTTTGCCTTTTGAATGTTCCGCCATTTTTCAACTTTTGATTGAACACGATCTTTGTTTGCGGCTTCAGCGCGTGCTGCCATGACAGCAACTTCTCTTTTTCTTTTTTCCATAGATCTGTTGTGGATGGCAAAGACAATATTCCGCCAGATGTCGACTAATATTGAAAGTGGTAACAAGATGCAAGGAATCATAAACATTACCACTGTCAACAAATCCACAAATCGAACAAAACCTTGTGTCAAAGATTGTGGTGCAATTTTTAACACACCAAGCACTGGGGCTCGAAGAGAATTCGTTTCCAACATTATGCCATTGAGTAAAATCATAATCGCACAAGAAAGTGCCATTTGTTCCAATGAATTGTAGTCAAACAACCAAGAAAAGATGTCTTTTGCCTTTTTCCCTGCGGCGTGATGCCATCTTACTTCAGTTCTGGCAACTAAAATTGCTTTCTTCCACCGTTTTTTGGCTAAATCTGCGTCGTCATCTTCTCTGTCTGATCGCAATAAACGTACTTTTTCTTCCCTATCTACTGTTTGTCCACTTCTTTTGGTCATTTTACCAAAAAGACCAACAACGGCCCCGTTGGTACTTTTATCATTAGTGGTATTAAGTCTTACAGGATGAGAAGCTCTTTGCATGTACGGTTGAAATTTAACTTGAACGACAAAACTTGTAAATAAAATTACAATTGCCATGGTTGCTTGAAACACGGGGCTCGAAGACGGGAGGAAAATTGTGATGGTAAGCAAAAATTTACGAAGCATTAACACAAATCTCCAGTAGTAGTATTCTGGTCGAAAATCTTCGTATAATTTGCCATAATGTTTGCGAATGATACTCGTATCATGGATTTTTACTTTACGAGCGTAAAACATATTTGTGCCGTGAGTTTTGCGGGTAATGATGCCGCGCATGCTGGCTTGAATTCTTTTCGCAGCGAGATCTTCACGCCAACTTTGTCCTTCTGTTTCATGGGTTTGTGAACGAAGTAAATCTTTTTCAATGGCATGGCGGTAACGAAAAAACGTTAAAAACAAGACGATTGGTAAAACAAAGGTGTAAAAGAGGCCAAGAAAGGCCGCAAACACCGCCATGCGAACCCAGTACGTTCCTTCCGTGGATCCAAAACACTGTTCTGTTGGATCGGCTTCCATGGTGTAGAATGTTCGATTCTGACCCACATTGAATTCTTGGCAATCGAAAGGTTCCCACACGCGAACAACAATCGGCGCAAAAAGGTAATACATCAAAATCATGAATGCACCCCATGCATGTGCATTGATTGAAAAGATGCTTTTTGTTACAACTTTTCTGCGGCGTCCGCGTCTTCGTTTACCACGGCCATGGCCCTGTGGTGTTTTGCTTCCAACTTGAATACTCGTCAACAGTCGGTCGGTTTCTTTACTGTTGCTGGGGGAAGCACCCGGTGTAATTCTTTGAGGTCGCTTGCCAGACCGTTTTTTTGTTCGTCGCCCACCACACAGGTGCAACATGCTTGCACACCATACCAATATCAACACTATTGGTGGGGTCAGCATCAAATACCACCACAAATACTCGTAATTCCATCCTTCAAACACACAAGCCGGCATAAAACCTTGTAAATTAAAAGCAAACAATGTCGATGATTCAAGCAAAGACAGTGCCCAACCATTCTCACCAGCTGCATTCCATTTTAGTTTAATGGAAGCACAAAGTGCCATAGCTTGCAAGAAATCGATCATAATGTTTAAACTGGCCAAACGAAACTCCCAAGTGGTCAAAATCCAAATAATTACAACGAAACTTAAGATTCCAAACAGGGCTACAGAGAACCAAAAAGTGGCTAAATTGCTGCATTGATTGCATGAAAGATCAACACGATAATGTCCTAATAAATCAATATCAGTTTTCGATGCACATCTGGCGCAATATTTCACACCTTGCTCGTATCCTGAAGCACATGTATTGTTACCAATACAAGCTGATGCTGGTATGCATTTAACCTGTTATTGTTAAAAGAGTTGAAAAAAGTTGAAAAAAGTTCGTGAGTAAATCACAAACACAACAAACACAACAAACACAACAAACACAACAAACACAACAAACACAACAAAAATCTCTTCCACAAACACAACCAACACAACAGGTACTGACCATTGTATGTCTGTCAACCGCCCACCAACCGGCCAAACTAAGAGGATCTTTTCCTTGACCTGAAAAAAGTTGAAAAAAGTTCGTGAGTAAATCAACAAACACAACAAACACAACAAACACACTGACCTGGACAAAGGGCGCCAACTGGACAATCTTGACAGAATTCTCCAGTCTCTCCGTACATATTAAACGGGCAAGATAATGTTAAAATTGGTGCTTCTTCTGCATCAACAAACACTTCTTGTTCAGCAACATTGATGCGAACGCTGACACCACCAATTTTTTGAATACTTGGTGTTTTGCATTGAACAACAGGATGACACACAGGTGTTCCTCGTGCATCGGTCGTGTTGCATTTTCCACCCAGATTGATCCATTGTGCATTAGTACAGGGTTTGCCATCAATCTCCACAGTTACATTGCTATTATCTGCACCAAAATTTCGACCCTCAATGGTTATAAGTTCACCATTGTGTGCATCGGCTGGGTTTGGATAAATAACAACAATGGATGGAGGCTTATAAGCAAAATTCAATGCATTGCTCTTCTGACCCTCAACATCAAGTACAACGGTATTATTTAATCCAATACCACCGGGTGCAGTTGCGACAAGATGAGTGTGGTTTTGCGCTACCACTTTTGCGGTTGCGTTTCCAATTTTTAATTCAGCTGTTAAACCAAAATTGAAACCTGTCAATGTAACATTAAAATTTCCTTTAGTGTCGCCAGATTCTGGAGTAATGGATGTTAATAGTGGGCGGTCGTAACCAAATCCCAGACCTTCACTTATTTGTCCAGCAACTTCGATTTGTATCAGATGTAAATTGCCTTGACCTTCTGGAATAAAACAACTGGCAGATTCATGAGTTTGTTCGCCAGGAACAAGTTCGCACAATTCAACCTTTGTGGTTACAATGTGTGAACCTGCTTCAGTAGAACCTTCTGGTTCATCCAATTGCCTACGTGCTGCCACTGCTTTATTTGTATTGTTTTTTGATGTTTCGTTGTATTCAATGGTTTCCAGTTTACGATACACAATTTGTATTTCCGGGTTTTCACCAAAATTGGAACCAAAAACCGTCAGGACTCCAGTGCCTGCTGTATTACTTGTTTTTGTGGACAAACTCTTTATGACCGGGGGGTCGTATGAAAAGAGTTGTACGTTGCTTTTAATGTGACCCAATTGCACCAATTGAATTTCGTGGTGCATACCTTCTCCAGGTGGTGAAATGAATGATAATTTTGTGGAAGTCTGATTGATGATCACGATATCGCTTTTGTTTTGCAATTTACCGGGGCATTGAGCCACAACACGCAGTAATGGTACTGCACGATACAACAGTATTGAAGGAGTATGAAACGAAAGAAAAAAAACAACAGCAACAACAAAAATAAAAAACGGTTTAGATCTACGGGAATAAAAGAAAATAAAGAGGCAGAGCAGCAAACATTCCGTACCTGCACAAGCATTTGATGTCAAACTAAACCCAGAAGCAATGCAATCATCGGAACATAATTGGTTATTGTTGACATGTCCATTGTCTTCGTTGCAATATTTCTTCAAATACCATTGACAGCTATAACAAGAAGGATGGGTGCATGGGCTTTGAAATTTGCGATCCATGCAACCCGTGTCACAAAATGTTGTTGACGCATTGTAACTGACGTAGCTGCCATTTGCTCCAATGGAAGTTCCTTTCGTTTCCACAGAAACTTCTCCATCCCAAAAAACAACAGAAGCATCACCAAGATGTTCGCCGACGAGCGTAATCACGGCACCACCCAAAGTTCGGTGGTCGGTGGCCTCTTGTGAATGAATGACCGGCGTTGAATACTCAAAAAACATTGGTGCGCTGATTTGCCAGTCCACAATCACAGAGACGTTGACTCGTCCTTCTCCTGGCGGGACAAGACACGTAATGGCAGTATCTTGATGAACACTACCGGGGTACAACGCGTCCACCATGCAAGGTTTATCACCAATTTTGACAGTAGAGACCGTTTCATCAGCAAAATCTTTGCCTGTCAATGTAACAAGGTAACCACCAAGTGGATTTCCGGATGTTATAGACATGTCATCTATTACAGGTTTTAACAGAAACTTTTGTACAGAAAAATCGATTTTATCACTGCTTTGTTCTCCAACAACGACTTGCAGTTCCCCTTCCAAATCTAACGTTTCACATTCAATTCGTGTATGACCCCAAGTGTTGACAACACAAGGAAGACCATCAATCAGTACCCTTCCAGTACCACTAGACGCGCCGAAACTTGTACCTTCGATGTAAATGGTAGTGCCTGTATAAATGCTAGTAAATTCTTCGCTCTGGCCTATGTCAAAGATTGTTGGTGGCTTAAAATGAACGTACATTGCGTTTGAAACCTGTTCCATCACAGTAACCACAATTGGCTTCTTGCGACCAATTTGCCAGTCTGGTACAACAAATCGTATCTCAACATGAGACACGTGTCGAACACTCATTCGGTCACCGCCAAACGTGACCGATGTATTGGCACCGAATTCACCAAAGTTCTGACCAAAAAGTTGAATTTCTAGAGCACTTCCTGTGTTTACAACAGACTCAGATATTGCCACAATGTTTGGCGATGCGTAAGAAAACAAAACACCGTTGGTAATACTTTTATAAATGTCCGACTGTTGCCCAGTGACGGTGACCATGATCGGCATGTCTTTACCAGATCCTTCGGCACTGGCACATGTAATTGTTGAATTACCTGTACTTTCAACTTTTGTAACGAGACATCCAACTGCCGTATATTCAACTGCCGTTGGTCCATACGTCACTTCAATGGAAGGGGCTGACAAACCAACCGGCCCAAATTCCGAACCAATCAATGAAAACTCGACCCCTCCTTCGGTTGTGGATGTTGCGGGTGCAAAGTCTTTAATGTGCTGGACCATTGGTGGGGCGGTTGATGTTGTTGGTGGTGTAGACGGTTGTCCATCCACGGTCACATCCCAGTGTAATTTTCCACCAGTCGATGCAACTGTAAAACATTCTATGAACGCTAGACTTGAAAATCTGTTTTCATACTTTAAGAGACAGTTGCTCGCAGCAAATGTTTGAATGCCGTTCGAATATGTCACAACAGTGTTGCTCGCGGCCAATGAACTACCGTATGGTGGAAAGTTTGTACCTTGCAAAGTGACGGCTTGTCCTCCTAAAGTACTGGCATCGGTAGAGCCATCGCCCGTAATTGTATTCAACGCAGGTGCAGCGTACCCAGTTAATTCTGACGTTAATTCTGACGTTTGACTGCCTTGGCGTACCAACCATTTGTGATTTGAACCTACACCGGGCGAGGTCAGACAAGCTACCACAAAATGATTTCTCATTTGTTGGCACTGAATGGCAGTGTATTCGGTACCAGTGTGGCCATATCGTACAAACTCAATTGGCCCAAACAAATTTGCTCCAAAGAGCACAACCAATTGCCCACCCGCGGTGCTTCCGCGTAAACAAGCAGGTCCGTAACATTCATTGATGCTAGGTTTCTGGTACGATGTTGTCACAAGTGATAAAGCACTGTCCAACCCATCAACCTCAACTTTCCAATAATGGTTGCGCCCGTACCCCGGCGACGTTGCACAACGAATCACCATACCGGATTGTATGACACGACAATTAACAGCATTGAAATCAAACCCTGTTGGGCCATATTTGACAGTGAGAATAGAAGATACATCAATTCCAGCATCCAATGGTGGAAAATTAACACCTGAAATATCGATGAGGGTTCCACCGTACGTTGGTAGATTCTGAGGTGGCAAGAGATTTGCTTCATTATCCATGGATTCTAAAGTACCATCATTTGGGGCCTCAATAATCTCCTCAATACTGGGAGGAGCATAGGTCAGTAGTCCGCTGGTAGTGCGAGCAGTTTGACCAACGACAGAAACTGTAACGGCAAGATTAGAACCCACACCAGGTGCACTGACGCATGCAATTTTTGTATGTTCCACCGCGACAGTACATTCCAATG
>Ga0115007_10002259_pt1 | contig 11939 bp, 9 predicted proteins | sample ArcOceMetagenome_2_FD_87166 | JGI IMG/M metagenome (GOLD analysis project Ga0115007, IMG submission 87166) | Marine eukaryotic phytoplankton communities from Arctic Ocean - Arctic Ocean ARC135M Metagenome | ecosystem: Environmental > Aquatic > Marine > Oceanic | place: Arctic Ocean | collected... | reverse complement strand
GGCGCCCGGTGGCGCGGGAAAAAATTTTTGGAAAAAAAAAAAAAAAAGAGGGAGGGGGGGGGAGGGGGAAGGGAAAAATGGGGGAGAGAATGGGGGGGTAAAAAAAAAAAAAAAAAGTAGCACCTTCTAGACGAGTATTTGTAAGCGAGCGCGGTGGTAGATGAAGTGAACGTCTAGGACGTAGATGTTGTCCTTTGTCTCGCTCATCAATGAGTAAACTTTATACAAAGTAATCTAATCAGTCCGTCCCCTACCCCCCGTAGTTTGTTTTAAAAACCCCCACGAACAAACCGTCCCACAGCGCTTCCTGCGCGCTGGCGTACCCCGCCGCTCGTTTTTTGAACGCCTTTAGTTCCGCGAGTTCCACGTGAGTACACGGGTACTTCTTGTCACTGGACAAGCAGTCCGCCAAATAACGCAGCCACAGCGCGTTTGTTTTCGGCACGTGTGCGCTCCAGTCGCCTGCAACCGCGTTCGCCATCAAACGGTACGTCTCGCTCTGGCAATGCCCCTCCGGGCCGTTGAACAGCTCGGGGTCCGCGCCGAGGTCGCAGTACGCGAGGTTCTGAGAGGTTTGAGAGGATTTGGAAGTATCCACATCATCATCTCCCTTACCCACGACACCGTCCCCTCCCCCGCCGAGGTCCAACCTCGACAAAGTAAAGTCGATGACGTTGACGTCGACGCCGCGCGTGGGGTAAACAAGCTGCACGCCGTTCAGGGTGGCGTGTTTTGTTTCGTCAACCCCGCACGGTTTCAACAAAACGTTACCCCAGTGCAAGTCTCGGTGTTCGAACCGGCACGCCTCCTCCGCGACCGCGAGCGCGATTGTTACTTGTAGCAAAATACTCGTCGCCTCGGCGTGATTTTGAATCGTCGCGCGCTCCAAATCCACGCCGCCGTCGCTCGACGCGAACACGGCGTACAGCTGGTCGCGCGGGAACTTGCCCGGGTTTTCGTTTTCGGATGTTTTTGTTTCGTCGTACGCGACCCACTCGTCAAGCAAATCGCGGGCGTACGGCCCGACGCACACGAACACGTTTTTGGTGTCGATGAACCCGGAGGTGACGTTTTTTCGGGAGGAGTGGGACGCGCTGCCGGTCGGTCGTAGGGACGTGAGTCGCCGCGCGACGGCGGCTTCGCCCGCGATTTGAGCGCAACCCATCTGCGGCTCGCCGTTGACAAGCGTGTCGCCCGCGATCGGGACTATTTTCAAAACCATGTTTCCAAATTTGAAAGCCTCGCCGTACGTGCCTTCTCCGATTTTCCACGCGCCGGCGTACGACGCGAGCGCGTCTGACATGCACAGCACCTCCGTAGCGGTCTGCCCGCACTCGCCGAGGAACTTCGCAAAGCTTAAATTCTCGGCGGCGTAGTTGGAGACAAACTCCGATGCGTGCGTATCGGCAGCCGCCGTATCCTGAAGCGAAGTCGCGCCCAGCGCGGCGGCGGCGGCGGCGGCGGCGGCGTCGTCAACCGGCGCCAAGGATGACGCCGCGCCGTCGGAAACGCCCAAAGCGTTTCCTTCCAAACCCCGGTCAGCGTTTCTTTCCGACGCCGTATCCACCACCTCTCCTTCCACATCCCTGTCCACCACCTTTTTTTCCACCACCTCCACCAAATCTTTGTCCACCACCTCCACCAAATCTGCCTCCTCCTTGTCGCTCACCACGAACTCTTCCTCAATCTCCACGGACTGGTCGCCGTCCGCGCCCGGCGAGAAGGATTCGGGAATGGCGCGCAGCCATTCCGTGGTCAGCGCGAGTTTCGTGTTCGGCGTGGTGGGACGCGGGGCGTGGTGCGACTTTTTGCCAGCAGCCTGCACAGTAACACGGTCCACGTTAACACTAGTCGTCGTCTTCGTCTTCCGCACCACAACGAGTGGACTTTGCGCGTTGTCTTCCGATTCGGACGGCAGGGATACGCAATCGAGTTGCGCGAAAAAGTCAGCTTGTCGTGATAGCCCGGCGCGCACCGCGGCGGCGTCATCCTTGGCGTTCGCCGCGGCGCGTTGAAGCCGCGCGCCTCGGTTCTTGTCCATTCGTTGTCGTTGCTGATTCTTCAAACCCGAGCCAGGACCGCCGCAGTCGCTGTCGCTGTCCTGGAACGGGCCTTCGTAGTCTCCGTCGCGTGGTTCCCTGGGCCCGCGCGTTTCCGCCGTTGATGTTTCGGGTTCGGGTTCCGTCACGCGCGTGGGTGTCCCCACCGCGAGCGTCTCAAGCGCGCCCGCCAAGCCCGCCGCGTCATCACTCTCCAATCGTTTCGCTGAAACCGCTTTGTTTCTGCGCCGCGAGTACGTGATCACCTTGGCGTCCCCGGGCTTGTGCAGGGAGGAGGCGCGAGGCACTTCGCGGGTGGTAAATGGGTCCACCACCACGTTCGGGTCCTTCGGCGCGAACACCATGACCGCGGTTCGAAACCCCCTGGGCAAGGCCTCCGTCCGGCGGCGGCGCGACCGGGACGCCGTGGAGCGGGAACAAACGCGAGCGGGAAGCGCTGGCGGCGGGGGGGGGGACGTGCAGCAGTCACTGTGGGATTCTGCCCCGGGCATTGATTGACACGAAGAAGCGAATAACGCCTTCCGAGGAAATAGTACCCCTTGGCGAGTCGGTCAATTTTTGCGTCTTGATCAGACACCTTGACCGGTACGAAATTCACAACCCGATTGGTTCACCGAAGGAATCTAAAGGTTCATCGGTCGCACTTTTTGCCGTACTCAAAAAAAATCCCACAGAGTGCGGATGTATTTCCCAAATCCCAACACTGCTTGCCCGTACCCGAAGTTTGGCGGCTGGAAAGATTTTTATCCCAAAAAACAGTTGGAACCCCATCTTTTTAACGAACTCGATCTGCAACCCTAGCCCGTTCGACGCGCGCCTCGGTCACTTCGAACGGCACGCGCGTCACACCGCTGCCTTCAAGCTTCCGTTTCCGCCAGTCACCATGGCGAACTCCATCGCGTCCCCCGAGGCGACTGATGCGTTCATCATCGTCAGCGGAATCATCTCTATTCTGTTTGCGATCTTCCAGTTCAAGCTCGTGTCACGCATTTCCCTCACCGGCGCCCCGGGCGGCGGGCACTCGGAGACCCTGGTTTCCGGGGTGAACATCGACACCAGCAAGCTGATTGGGATTTACGAAGCCATCCGCGAAGGCGCGGATTCGTTCCTCAAAGCGGAGTACACCATGTGCGCGTACTTCATCGTGGCGTTCGGGACCGTTGTGCTTTTGCTGGTACGTATTTCCCAGTTACCACGTTCTGCAGACTGTTTACTGCACTGTTTTGTTTGACTGTATGGAGTACAGTATACCCTTCCCAATCCCGGATACACATTACTACAGACTGACACTTTCTTTCTTTTTTATCGTACAAGGTGTCCTACACCGGCGGCGAGTTCCACATCGAGGAAGGCGGGTTGACTTGCGTTTCCTTCGTCGCGGGCGGTTTGACGTCGATGCTTTCGGGGTGGATCGGCATGAAAGTCGCGGTGTTTTCCAACGCGCGCACCACCGTTATGGCGGCTGGGAGCAACCCGTGGACGGACGCCTTCAACACCGCGTTCCGCGCCGGAAGCGTCATGGGCTTCGCCTTGGTAGGCCTCTCCATGCTCGTGCTTTTCATCCTCGCGCACTTCTTCACCCTGTACTTCGACAAATGGGACGTGGCGGGGTCAGGTGAAGCCTTAAAGCTCACCGAGTGCCTCGCCGGCTACGGCCTCGGCGGCAGCGCCATCGCGCTGTTCGGCCGCGTGGGCGGCGGCATCTACACGAAAGCCGCCGACGTCGGCGCCGATCTCGCCGGTAAGGTTGTGGAGAACATCCCCGAAGACGACCCGCGGAACCCCGCCACTATTGCGGATAACGTCGGGGACAACGTCGGGGACGTGGCCGGCATGGGCAGCGACCTCTTCGGCTCCTTTGCGGAAGCCACCTGCGCCGCCCTCGTCGTGGCGTCCAACTCGCCCACCCTCATCGCGGCGGGCGGCTGGTCCGGTTTGATGTTCCCCGTCACAATAAGCGCCGGCGGCGTTATCGTGTGCCTTTTGTGCTCGTTCGTGGCCACCAACATCATGCCCGTCAAGCACGAGGCGGACATCGAAACCGTTTTGAAGGTGCAACTGGGTTTAACCACGCTGGTGCTAACGCCCGTGATTTACGCCCTCGCCGCGCTGTTCCTGCCCTCCACGTTTGAGCTGTCAAGGGTCGCGGACCCCACGATTTCCTTCGACTTCACTCCACTCAAGGCCTGGGCTTGTGTTATTTCAGGCCTATGGTCAGGGTGCACCATCGGGTTCATCACCGAGTACTACACCTCGCACTCGTACTCGCCCGTGCGGGAAGTCGCGCAGTCGTGCGAAACCGGCGCTGCCACGAACATCATCTACGGCCTCGCCCTCGGGTACCGCTCCGCGATCCTCCCCGTGTCCCTGCTCGCGATCGTGGTGTACATCTCGTTCTGGCTCGGGGACATGTACGGCGTCGCCCTCGCCGCGCTGGGTATGCTATCCAACCTCGCGACCTGCCTCGCCATCGACGTGTACGGCCCCATCTGCGACAACGCGGGTGGCATCGCGGAGATGTCCGAGCTCCCCGAAAACGTCAGGGACGTGACCGATGCCCTGGACGCCGCGGGGAACACCACCGCCGCGATCGGCAAGGGCTTCGCTATCGGCAGCGCGTGCCTGGTGGGCTTGGCGCTTTTCGGAGCCTTCATCACGCGCGCTGGGCTCACCGCCGCGAGCGTCTCACTCGTGTCGCCCCTGATCTTCGCCTCACTCATCTTCGGCGCCATGATCCCGTACTGGTTCAGCGCCATGACCATGAAGTCCGTTGGTAAGGCGGCGAACGAAATGGTCAAGGAAGTCGCCAGGCAGTTCCGTGAGATCCCCGGTCTCCTGGAAGGCACACCCGGCCACGCCCCCGCGGATCACGCGCGGTGCATCGCCATCTCCACAGACGCCTCACTCCGGGAGATGGTGCCGCCCGCTATCCTGGTCATGTCAACCCCCCTGCTGTTCGGCATCTTCCTCGGCGTTGATTCCGTGGCTGGGATGCTGGCCGGGGCTATCGTCTCGTCCATCCAGATGGCCATCTCCTCCTCGAACACCGGGGGGGCGTGGGACAACGCCAAGAAGTACGTGGAAAAAGGCAAGCTCGTCGTGGACGGCGTGGTGCAAGGCAAGGGTTCCGAAATCCACAAAGCCGCCGTCGTGGGCGACACCGTGGGTGACCCCCTGAAGGACACCAGCGGGCCCGCGCTGAACATCGTCATGAAGCTCATGGCCATCCTCTCCCTCGTGTTCGCGGACTTCTTCATGTCCATCAACTCTGGCAAAGGTTTGTTCGACCTGCCGCGCTAAATCATTTACATGATTTTTAAGTGACGCCTGATCTGTTACTTACAAATCACCACTTTGCGCGCGAGTTGCGTTTCGATACGTTTCGTTTTGTTTGCACGAGTTGAATTTACGAAAACCACCGAGAAGGGTCGCGGATGTACTTTGTGTGAGCGTGTGATGACGCCCTGTACATCAAAAGGCGTTGTACACGCGTTCGCATCTTGAGTTGTTAATAATACACGCGACCGTCTCGTAAAAAGATGTTTTCTCTTTTCATGATGTTTTTTTTCTTCCAGCCATCTGGTTTTGTTTTTTGCCACGTGTCCCACAACTAAAGAGCCTTGCATGGGGTGTCGTCACCGGCGGGTCAAGAAAGCGGTCGCGACTATCAAAAGCGCGCGCGCTAGTGGCGACCGCGATGCCGTGCGACAGGCGGTGGACCGCGGGAAGCGGCTGAATCCAGGGCCGCGCGATTCCGAGCGCGCGCTGCGGGGAGCCATCGGGGCTGGCAGCTCGCGCCCCGCGGTGCGGCCGAGGATTGTGGCGAACGATGAAGACGGCGAGGACGACTTTCCGTGTGTGGGTGGTCCGCGTGTGACGTCTGGTGGGTTCGCCACGGTCGCGGAAACGCGGGGCACGGCGTTGCGGGACCGTGAGAGGCGTTCAAATGGCGAGCATGATGTTCGTGATGGAATACCCGAAAGAAATTTCTCGCCCGCGACGCAGACCGTACAGGTGATCATGCCGGACGGGTGGTCGTGCGTGGCGCGAATGGATGAAAATGTATAAAAGGACATGAGTAGCGTAATGATGTGTTTGTTGTTCAATAGTGTACTCGTAAATGTGAAACCAAAACGTCTCAAAACACTCACGCGCACGGTCGGGGGCGTCGCGACGTCTTGTCTTAACGAAACATTCGGTGCTTCTTTTGTTCAGACGTCTCGCGGTCGACCCCGGCTACGTTTCGCGCGCCGTAATTTATATGTACCCCTCGTCGTCTGACGAGCTGCCTTGCGACTCCACGTCGCTCGCGACTTCGAACTCCGCGAGGTTAACTTGGTACCGCAGAATACCCCCCATGCCCCCGAAGCCTTGCACGAACTGCGAGCCCTCCTCCGACCGGTCCGTGACGAACTCGAGGTTACACCCAAAGCTCTTGTATTCGTTCGCCAGCCACTCCAGCATGCTTCCGCTTTCGATTGATTCCAACTCGGCTCCGGTGTCATGGTCCTTGAAGTTTTTCTGGTCCTTCTCCTGTTCCGGTGTGAGGTGCACGATGTGTGTTTCACCAGTCGTCGCGTTGGAAAGCACGTGCCTGTTGACTTCCATGTTCTCCCAAATAATAAGCGTCTCCACGGCGCCCATCTCAAGACACATCAGTGTCTCTTTAACACCGAAGCAGTACTTACCGCTGTCCTGTGCAATCTCATCGAAGAACTTCCCAATCAGTTTCTTTTCCTTGACGAACTTGACGTTACCAAGGGTGTCCGCGCTCAGTTCGATCGCCTGCGAAAACCCGTTTTCGCCGCCGTACGAAACATCCACAATCATCAGAATAATCGGAGTCAACCGCATGTCGAAAAGATCGCTCTGCATGAGCTGGTTCTTGAAATCCGCGCTCCCAGCCATAACAAGCCCGTTGACGTTCGGCCTATCGTGCGTGATGAAGTGCGCGGTGGTGAGCTCGGCGATTTTCCGGACGTAGTTCTGGCGCTTCTCCAGGCGCAGGCGGGCGAAACGCAGCGCGGATTGACCACCTCTGCCGTGCTTCTTCGGCAAATCCACGGAGACTTTGTGAATAACCTCTCTGTGGTTGCCCGCTAGGGTTCCAAAAAGACACCCGTGCCCGTCCATCACCACGAACCCGTATTTGCTGTCGCTCTGCAGGAGCTCGCTTAAACACTCGGTGTGGAACTTGTTGTCGCACATGTACAGCGAGGTGTTGATGGGCTTGAAGGGTTCGAAATCTATGTTGAGCTTCTTCTCCTTCCCCTCATCGGTCAGCACGGTGCCGCAGTAAATCAAAAGTCCGTTGGGTGGGATCTGGTTGTACCGCTTTAGCCGAGTTTGCGCGCTGCCGATCGCGTCCAGCACGGACTGGCGGTTCACCCGTGACTTGATGTTACTCGCGGTACCCGCCTCGTCGGTTAACATCTTGTTCGTCAAGTTGATCTGGCCTTTCGGGGGAATAACCAGCGAGATCATGGACGTGCCGTTGCCACGCGCGGACTCCAAGCCTTTCACGAGCTGTTTGTGAAGTGGGGGTGAGGACACAGGGAGGAAGGAACGTCAGCCGCGGTGGGGCGATACCGGACAGGAAGAGGACGGACGCGAGGAGCACCGAACACATGGGGCGCCAAATCAAACGCGGGAAACACAGGGAAAACAAGCATGGCCAATCGCCGCAAACGATCGATGGTGGTTTTCCGTGCGATGTGACCTACCTTGCGGATCTTCCACATCTCAATCTCCGCCTCATCCTGCACCACCTCGATGCCTCCTTCCCGCTGGTTACTCATGTTACACGAGTGTCTGCGTGCCGGGTGGGGCGCGCAGGCAAGAGAACAAGCGGAAGGGATGGAAGCCCTTTAAATCGGAAAAGCTGGCGGCGCGCGGATATGGGCTTTTTGTGAGCGATTTTTTTTCGTTCAAAACGCTTTTCTCGGACGCCTCGAGGCACAACGACGCGCGCGCACACGACACGCACACAAAACCAGCGCACACTCCAACGCGATGACCGGTAAGGAATGTCGAGCGCGAAAGAGGCGCGAGCGCCGCGATGCGAACGTGGCCAACGCGGCTAACGCGGGCGAGGCCATCCCCGGCCTTCTCAACGACATCGTCGTCACGCACGTTCTCAGATCTGAGAATTTCGACGACCCCGCCGATCTCGCCCGGCTCCCTGCGGTGAGCCACGCGATGCGCGACGCGGTGGTGGAGACGGGGATACAGTTTGAGGATATTGATGAGGAAGAAGCCGTGGCCCTCGGACGTTTAAGCGTGTTGAAGCGCCTGCAACGGCAAGGTCGCCTGTCGCGTCCAGAATACCTTTGTCAGGCAGCGGCGAGGAGCGGACAGCTCGAAGAGTTAAAGTTGTTGCGCGAGAACGGCAAACCGTGGGACGAGTTGACGGGCTCGGCGGCGGCGATGAGCGGGCACCTCGAGGTGCTGCAGTGGGCGCGCACGAACAACTGTCCGTGGAACGAGGAGACGTGCTACTACGCGGCGGAGGGCGGGCACCTCGAGGTGCTGCAGTGGGCACGCGCGAACGGCTGCCCGTGGGATGAGCATACGCTCATATATGCGAGAGCTTAAGGCCATCTCGAGGTTGTAAACTGGGTGTTGGCGAACGGCTGCCCTGAACAGTAGTGAGACCTTTTTACAAGTTTTCAATGTCTTAAAAATCGTTCCCCGAAACCAACACCAGGAACATGCCTCCCAGTATCACCAAAACGAAGGGCAATCGGTTCGCGATGTTTTCGTCAAAGAAAAGCGCGCCCGCGATGACGCTTAGCAAAATCCCGCTCCGTTTCGCCGCTATGGCGTAGGACACGTACAGGTGATCCAGGGCTTTCAAATACGCAGCCATGGTGTACATCTCCAGGACGGCTAGCCCGAGAAGCAACGGGACGTGTTTGGAAAACTTCTTTGCCAGTTTTGTGACGCTTCCAGATTTCGCAATCGCCGCGAAACTCAACGGCACCCACATGCAGAACCTCTGCACCGCGATGAACACCACCAAGTCCTCACCAGGGGACGCGCTTTTTCCCATTTTATCTAAATCGGAAGTGAAGCTCCACGCAATCGCTACGAGAAGCATGAGCCGCGAACCGGGTTCCGCGGGCAACACCGAGGTTAAAAATTTGTGTTCACCAATCGACGCCGGGAACCGGGTTTGGGTCTTCCCTTCGTTTCGGTTTTTTTTAAACAGCTCGAACCGGGTTGCATTGTCCGTACCCGTGTCGCTATCCGAAGAATGCCTGTCAACACTCACCGCGACGTTTAGTGAGGTTAAATCGCCCGCGCTGTTCCCGCGGCTGGCGAGTCCGGTTCCATTACCACTGTCGTTGCCCGTTTTCTTTCCGCTCGTAACCGCCACGGCCGGGTCCTCGCTCGCGCGTTGCAGTCTGCTCGAACTCCCAGAACTTCCCTCTCTCTTTTTCATGTACCCACCCCGGTCGCTTGCTGCTTGCATCCCCTTCCCCCCCCCCTGCCGGTCCTTCCTCCCCGCCGCGTTCAAACCGTACGCCCCCGCAGTCATCACGAACACGCCCGCCACCCCCGCTGGTTCCGGGCGTTCGCCAAGCATGAAATAACTGGTGACCAGTAACAACGCGGGCGTGAAGGCAAGGTAGGGGACGGACAAGGACACCGGCGAGAGCTGCAGGGCTCGCTGGAACAACAAGCTGGAGCCCGCTTTTAGCACAGCGCTTATCACACCTATGCTGACCAGTTTCGAATCATTCGCGGCGTCGAACACGAGCCCGAGCTTACCGGAAAAAAACAACACCACGAAAAGAAGGAACACGTTCATCGTCTCAAGCAAAGCAACCAACTCCACGTTGCTTGTGAACTTGGAGGAGCCGTACTGTGTGATTGAACAGGGAAAAAGACCAAGACAAGTAAGATGTGGGGAACCGAGGCGTCAGTGGTGTGCTCGTGGGGGGAAGGATTTACGCCCTTTACGCCTCGGTCGGCGGCGAAGTCAATGAAGATTTCGTAGGATGCCGACATCGATCGCAGCACATGCGATCCTCACGGTCGCGGCGACGTGACCGTTCCGGAAACCCCAACGCCCGACGCAATCGCCGTACCTTACGCAACGTGTCCATGCATCCGCTGCTCCCAGCAGCACTGAACGCCCATGCGTACCCCACGTAGGTGTGCATGCCACCCTAGGACTCGCGCCACCGCAAAGTGCCCGCGGCCATTTGCGAGTCCGAGGAAAAGGAGTGAGGATAAAAAATTTGAAAGTGGGCACACTGAAATCTGAGCCGTTCGTTGCCATCCCCTCGTCACAACGCCGCGCGCGCTCTGCGACGTGCGCGACGCGTGTCATGGGCCGCCCGGCGCGGCGCGGGGACCCTCTCCCGGTGCCCGGCCAAGGCAGCTTGCTCGGTTTCCTTACGCGAGCGCCTCTTGTTGTGGCGAACGACAACACGAATTCGCGAACTGATGATGAACCCGAAAACGCGAGATGCGACGCGACCAAGAGCTCTGTGGACTCTACTTCCGTGCACTCGACCGGCGAGGCTGATTCTTCCGTTGATGAGGACGTTCGCGCCACAGTAGTGTCCCAAAAACCTCCCCTTCGCATGGCGGATTCCCTGGAAAGGATCGCACGGGCGACGCAGCGGTGGTGTTTGCTTTTTACGAAATTGGAACAAACCACCGTGGACCAACCTAAACGCGACGCCGTTTACGCGGCGCGCGACGCGGCGGCGTTCGCGGCGCTCGCGAACTGTGCGTATGCGTACAGGACGAGCAGGTATCAAGCCTGTGTACGACGTTCGCTGGGGGCAGGCGATGACGAGGAAATGAGTGATGATGACCGTGACGTGACAACTCAGGAAAGCGAAAGCGACGTGATTACTAAAAACAGCAAACGACGCAGACATAAAAACCATCACCCGTCGTGGTCCGCATGCGTTCGCGACGCGCGGCTCGGGGACGGTCAGGGTGAAAGACGTGTCTCTGTTGCGGGTGCGCAACGCGATGCCTTCGCGATGGCACTTAGTGCTACGCGCGAACTGGGGGTCACGCACCTGCCAAGACCTAGGTAAGTATTTCCCAATCACCACGTTCCGCCTCCCTGATTGCCCATATGAGACTGACACTTTCTTTTTTATCGTATCAGGCACGACACGAACGTCATCGCGGCGTACGGCGACCCGGTTGTTTCCGCGGTTTTTGACGCGAAGTGTCAGCGGTTAGTCTCCGCCACCGCGAGCGGCGGGCTTTGTTTGTTGCGTGTTGACACACTGAGATTGAGCAACGGCGAGCGGTTCGAGCCGCTTTGGGTTCGCAACGGTTTAGGGGACAGCGGGAGCGTGACGCGCACGCTGTCGTCGGTGGCGTGGGGCGGTGAGGACGGCGCTGATGGCGGCGGGTGCATCGCGACCGCCTCGGGTGACGCCGACGCGGTGGAGATTCTGGACGCGAGTGTAGGGCGGCAAGTGAGGTTGGTGACGACGAGCAGCACGAGTAGCAGCAGCAGAGGTTTTGGTGCTACCGGAACCCTACGGAGCGAGGGAAATAGCGGCTTGCTGGACGTGTCATTCGTTCCAGGCACGAGTGGAAACACCTTCGTCGCGTCTGGGAAGCGAGGCAAGGTGTTTCTGTGGGACGCGCGGTGCGCGAATGGCCCGCGCGCGACGCTTAGCTCGCCCGGCGCCGGGAAAGGCGCGACGGCGGCGGTGCACTGCGTGCGTTTGTCTTCCTGTGGCCAGACCTTGCTCGCCGGCACGGGGTTCGGGGAGGTGCATTTGTGGGATTTGCGCGGGGGGGGGGGGGGGGGGGGCTTTTGGGTTGGGAAACGGGGGCGGGGGGGGGTTTGGGGGGGGTGGGGGGGGGAACCTTCTGTCCGGGTTTTGAAACCAG
>Ga0115007_10002258_pt1 | contig 11940 bp, 8 predicted proteins | sample ArcOceMetagenome_2_FD_87166 | JGI IMG/M metagenome (GOLD analysis project Ga0115007, IMG submission 87166) | Marine eukaryotic phytoplankton communities from Arctic Ocean - Arctic Ocean ARC135M Metagenome | ecosystem: Environmental > Aquatic > Marine > Oceanic | place: Arctic Ocean | collected... | reverse complement strand
ATCAACAGTTTTTTCAAAAATTCCTTAAACTCTCATTTGTTTTACGGTGAAAGTTTACGGTTCACTTTTCGACGTGAGACGTGAACCTCGGGTGAGACGTGAGACCAACGTGAACCGGAGCCTATTTTTGGCGTGAACTTTCATGTTTCATCCATGTTTCATGGTTCACGCCATGGGGTGAGACGTAAACTTTGGTGCAAAAATTGGAATGAGGGTTCATGTCTCACGGTGGTCTGGCCATCCCTGACTCCTTTAGACGGAGGGGCCAGAAAATCTAGAGTCCTCAGCAAACGGACCCTTGAGTAACATTTATTTTGCTTGCCCTGGTTGCACCGTGCACCCACTTGCATTCCACACTCAATTTTTATTACTGTGGATCTTATCTTTAGTCTAAAACAATTAAACTTTAAAATGGGTAGAGGTCTCGACGCATCAACTAATCTTGGAAAAGCCTTACTAGTTAGTAGTGGCTTTGGCATCGTATTAGCACTGATTGGAATCATTGGTGAGTTAGAAACAGATTTTTATTTGCGTTTTTGATAAATTGTCCCCCCATTATACTTACCATTTATTTTTTCTATCTCTGCTCTTTTCCCTTTTACTAGTTACCTTTGCAAGTATTCAATACGTGCCACCAACGTTAGCGTACTCAAAATGTGCTGCTAGTTTAGAATTTAAATGCGATAAATCTGAATGCAGAGGGCCATCCGTCGCACCAGGTGGTGGTGGCTCAGGTGGTAGTGGTTTAGCTAATGGAGCTAGCTGTAACGCTGATGCCGATTGTGCCTCAGAAAATTGTGCCACTGTTAATGGTAGTGGTATTAAAGTCAAAAGTTGTGCTGCTGCTGCTAGTGGTACTAAAGCTAATGGAGCTACCTGCACATTTGATGACGATTGTATCTCAGATAATTGCGAGAACAAATATCCCCAAAATGTTTGTGCTGCTGCTGCTAGTGGTACTAAAGCTAATGGAGCGAGCTGCACACTTGATGACGAATGTACCTCAAATAATTGCGACGCTGCAGGAGCATGTGCTGCTGCTGCTAATCAAAATGTACCTACGATGCTTCAAAAAAGTAAACAGTACACAATTGTTACCAACGTTGATTCTTGTGAAACGTATCCAGATGTTACTTTGCGTACTATTAAAACAAAAGATGAATGTCAAATTGCATCGGATGAAATCAATAGTGAAGTTAATGCTGCTAGTGATTACAAACCACGCGAAAACCATATGATACCAACACCCAATGAGCAGTACCCAAAAGATTTTTACCCAGCAGGATGTTTTCAATGGGGAGAAGCGTATAAAGGTACAAATGGAATTACGGCATGGTATAACACCGAACCGTCGTCTACAGCAGACTGTTCTAAATATCAACCTTGCATCTGTGCCAACTCGGACACAACCGTACCAAATGTACCAACTGTTTTCCCAGAAATCGTGTTTCGTTCATCTGATGATTATCAATTGGTTACATCACGTAGTCCAAAAAGATGTGAAGATTTCAATCTGTTTCCTATTATGGATCCTTCTACTTGTGAAAAAGCTCTTGTTGATGTCAAACTCAAGAACAGAGTAGCATCGAATTGGGACATATACAAAAATAGAGATGGCCAAAGCAATGGTTGTTATTTTGGTCCTTTTATGGGATATTTGTACATCGAAAAAGATGATACTCGTCTTCAAGACGGTACATGTCAATTAAAATACCCATGTCTATGTGCCACCACACTTGCTGCTGCTAACATCACTGGCACCACTGGACGACTTTTACGTAGTAGCAGTCCAAACAAAGCAGTACCAACAGTACAAGATGCAGTTGTACTTCGAGAATGGGCCGATCGTCATTTGACTGTTGCGGGAACGTGTGGCAGCAGCGTAGACAACAAAGGTTGCTGTTCAACAATTTGTGGTGGAAGCGAATATATTTCATCTGCTACTTGTACCATGAGTGGTAGCATCAGTGGTACTGAAACTTGTGAATGTACTAATGCCGAAAAAGCAGACCAAAAGTATTGTGCAGGTATCGGCAGCACCGTCACCGTTTCTAGTGTCATTACGTGTTCCATTTCACCAGATGCCAGTCCTCGAGGCAAACCTGGTCCAATTTGTCCAAGTTGTGCAACGTGTTCAACAGCTACGATCAGCTACAGCGCGGATTCTGGAGAAGTTTGTATTTGTACCAATTCGAATGGTAATCCAATTAATGTTGATGATGCTACATGCAAAACGTTGTGGACTTCGACCTATGCACCTGCTATGTGTTGTGGATTTGGACCTGCAGGTGCAACACAAGCTACAAATATTCTTCAACCAATTCGAATGTTGTGTGTGGCAGCTTTGCTTTCTGTTATTATTGGTTTGCTTCCTATATTTATCGGTGGTGTGGCCAAAATGTATCGTATGGAATCATGTAGTATTGTATCAGGTACTGTTGGTCTTGTCTTTCAATGGTGTTGTGGATTCTTTCTAGCAATCATTTTCATTTTGATTCCATTTCTCATGGGTGAAGTAGCGTATGCTGCATGTGATAGTGTCCAACTAGCTAGTCAATCTATGGCGGTCTCGTGTACTAATATTCCAGAATGCTCGATTGCCTTCAACGCTCAAGTTATATCTGTTTGTAATATTGGTGGTGGTTTGAGAGCAGCAAGCGGGTTAACTTTGTTCTGTGTAATATTGAGCGTATTTACAGGTTTTTTGACATGTGCGGGATTTTGTACCAAGAAAGATTCTCAACATGTTGATAATCCACTCAATATAGTGATGGCAGTGGATGCTACTGATTACAAACCTATTTAAAAATAACAACACAAAACAAGACGGAACTACGAAGGTACAAAAAACAAACAGTGGGTAGTACCATCGGTACTGAGTACAAACCAACAAACATATTTAAAAACAACAACAAAAACCAAGACAGACACATATACCTTCTACTATCAATAAATTATCTAATTATCCTCTATAAACAATAACTACAATAACACCAACTAGAAAATAAAAAAAAATCAACGCGGAAAACAAAGTTAGATACACTAAAAAAAAAATATAAAAAATTGATCCTATTTTTTCATTAATTTCATTATTATTATCTACTATTTAGATTGGAAATTGCATGGCGTTGTTTGGATTATAAGTTTATCAAACTTTTTTCAAGTAACTGGTGTTCCATCTATTGGAATCATCAAATAAGTTTCTACGTTTGTTATGTGCATGTTTTGGATATTGTCGTTTCTTACGTCTTCTTCTTTCATTTCTTTTAATGACTTCCGCCTCTTTTACCTCGTCTGCCTCTTGTTTTCACAGGTGGTGCGCTCACTTCACCTTTCGCTGCCCTCAATATTTCAGAACGTATTCTTCTATCATCTTTAATTTTCATCAGTTGTTCGGCTCTTCTCCCGCGTTCTAAGGTTTCGTGACACAAACATACATGACATGTATGTATTTTTATGATGATCACCCTCCATCTACCTATGTGTACACACTTTAACCACAACACTACATAATTCTATCACAATCGTTCATGCCCAACACCACGTTTGTTCTTGGATCTTCCACAAACCAACCACAACATCGTGGTGCATACAAAGCATTTGGTTCCAAATGTTGCAATCTTTGATTTAACAGATCGGCATGCGTCACCACCAACGCAGAGGACCACGACGTGTTTTCTTCCGTGACATTGGCAATGGCACTCCGCAGCAACGCTACTGTCTGTTTGGTGGCATCAAACGCCCGTTGCAATGGGGCTACTGTTGCAAGTGCATCTCGGTACGCCACTTCGACCGGTAACTGTGACAGTAATACATCGTTGTCTTTGTCTTCTTCTGCAAAACCCATGTCGTTCTGCTCGGCTTCATTTGCAATCTCATACATTCGATCCGACGCCGCATTGGGGCCCAACCCCAACGTGTTGCAAAACGTTGCCAACAATTGTTCACTGGCTCTTGCCACGGTTTCTCTTGCGTTTGCGAGATTTTCTTCCGTCAAAGCAATTGAACATTCCAATTGTTCTAATTCTTCCATTAACAAATGTACGTCAAATGAAGCTTGCGCGTCTTCGATCATGTCCGTGACAGTGTTGCACCGTTCTATAAACACATGGGCAGTCTCGTTCAATGGTGGTTTATCTTTGTGTATTTGCCAACGCAGCAGTAATCCAGAATCTTCTGCTATCCTTTCTGCTTCTTCCCTTGACATATATTGCCAACGCAATTCCATGTCACTACTCGCACTGCCACTGTTTTCACCCCTCGTACCACCCCCGCCGCACCCACCACCTTCCCCACCTCCACCACCTTCACCACTCTCAGGGTTGCTCTCTTTTTCTGCGTCAATTTGTTTCGCAATTGCTGATCGGACTTGATGCATGACTTCACCCAATCGATTGTCTACAAACAAAACTTTTAATCCTAGGCGATTGGCAACAATGGCAGCGGTCTGTAAACATCTTCGAAAAGGTGATGATACCACTGCTTGAAAATCATAAGAGATCAATTTGGAAGCTGCTCGCGTGGGCAGGTCGTAATCACTGATTGGTGTGTCGTAAGGACGTGTATCATGGTCACTCCAAGTGCATCCAAACACTTCATCAAGTCGAGCCGAATGACGTATCATGCCAACAGAGCACAAACCGTGTTCGGCAGAACTCTGACGATGCCCCTGCATGGTGCGTTGCGTCTCCGCCATTTCTCCAGTATGATGGGAAGAATTCAAATCCCTGTGTTGCGAATTGATTGGTTGGGTGGTACTACTTGTGTTGTTTGGATGGGGTTGGTGGCCGCCACCAACCCCATCCAGATTGTTGGCAGATCGATTGGATGGGTTGGTTGTGGCCATGGAATTGGCAGATGGCGTTTCGTCGTCGGGTGGTGAGAACAACGGCAAACCAAGAAAGGAACGGAGTCGGTTGGATTTTGCCGCGGGTTCCAAATAACACAAGACATCCAAAGCATCTTGCAGAGCAGCCATTCTTTTCTTCACAAAGTGTGCGTCCATTTGCCCGAACATTTTTTTGGGTGCTAGATTGGGCAGACATTCTCCTTGGTTCTCGACAACAGGTTGTAATTCTTTCCAGAGTGACGAAAACTCGCGGTACCTCCGACGGACCAACGGGTATTTTTTACCTGCAATGGAGGAGCTCAAAACATATTCAGTGTGTGTACTGACATTTTCTGCCGACAGGATCTGAACAGCAAGACCGGAGGATATGAAGCTGGACATGTGCTGAACAAACGAAAGCAGTGCTGTGTATTGCACCGGAATCCTCGTGCGTGTAAAACGTACAATACGTGGGTGGTCAGAACGGGACAGGCAATGCAGCGCGGAGAGGTCTCCAACAGCCGCAGTACAGTAGTCCAAACAAAAGATCCCTGAAAATTTCTCAAAAAAAAAAATTCTCCACAGCAAGACATGTCGAAAGACAATTGAAAAAGCACGAAATCATTTCAATATACAAATATGTTTTAACTACAGAGGATCACTACAGGTACGAAGGTACACGGCGCCAAAACATTCGTGTCAATCAAAATCGTACTGACTTTTACTAAGTTCCCATTCCCCGTGCCAACTGGACGGCGGTGGATGTTTCTGAAAGTCAATGGACCTTGCATAAAGCACTTCCGAGGGTCGATCGTCGGATATTGCAATTGCACTTTGAAAATGAATGCTTGCGTCTTTGAATTGACGATGGCGATATTTCACTAAGCCTGTTTCATAATGTCGTATTGCTTTCAACAAACCTGGGTCGTGGCTGCCTACATGCTCAAACGCAATCAATTCAAACACCTTCAGCAATGGCCTGGTGGGGTACGCATTCGACCTCAAGATGTCAAGATCTCGTACAATAATATCTTTCATCTGCACTCGTTCTGACCTTGACAGCGTAACCATTGCTTGGGGTGAAATGACCACTTCTAAACCAAATTGTTTGGCCAACCAACCCAGTTCGACTGCAAAATCAACATGGTTATCATCAATCTTATAAATTAAACTGTTGTCTTCCGACTCACCGTGTTCCGACGTCCCAGATAAATGTGACATTCTTTGTGTTGCCTCACTTGCTGCTTGACTTTTCCCTACCAACATGGCGTTCTCCGTTGCGGTTTCCTTGGGTAACCGCTCGTTCAACGTGGTGGTGGTTGCTTGGTTGGTTAAGTGGTTTAACGCGGTGTTGTTTTGTGGTGATGGTGGTGCGACGTCTGACTGATTTCCGTTGTTTTGTTCCTTTCTTTCTTCTCCAAGGTTTTGATGTTTCACGTCTCGGCCATCCGCGCCATCGTTTTGTTCTTTCTTTTCCAAGTTCGTTTGGTACCGCGTGTTTTGGGGTAACAATGAAGAGACGGGAATGGTGCATGCATGTACACCTATGTGGGTGAGCAGCAGTGAATGATTTATGCTGTTTTGTTTAGATCCAGAGTCCATGGTATTGCCATTGCTGTTACTGTTGTTCAATTGATAACGAGTCATCTGTTCCCGGTATTTTTGTGCAAGCAGTGCTAATTTCATTGCACAGCGGTTGCAATCAACAATGGTATCTCCATCTCTTTGCAGTACACTAGGGCCCAAGGTCGTTCTATCGGTTGACGAATCGGCGTCACGAATACCAAAAGTGGCAACAATCATATTCGGGTAGTTACGATCAATAAAACCACCAGATCTATTTTGATTGTACAACGAGAGCAAGAGGAAAGCTCATGCATTAGAGAAGTGTTTCATAACCAATACAAATACAGAAACAAATACAGACACAAATACAGAAACAAATACAGAAACAAATACAGAAAGAAACACATACAGAAACGAATACAACAACAAGCTAGAAACAATAAAAAACTCACTCGACAATAAGACACATTGCTTCAAGACGAAAGTGGTGAAGAAAATCTTCAGGGTGCAATCGGATTTTTACACCTCTCCCAAATCCTCGGTTCAAAGAACTTCGTGAAATTCGTGCAGTTATACCCACAGGATCGGCATCTTCTGATTTCGTCACTTTTTCGGGTGCAACATATGGAAGCGTATCTATATGAATCAATAAAGACAATATGGCCCCGTCCGATTCTAAAACTTTTCTTCCTATATCGTGCAAAGCTTCTTCTCCGTGTGTTGGATTTGAGACGGCGATTTTATAAGCAGCACGGCGTCTTGTTTCATTTATGTTCGTGGGAAGAGTGTGCATTGTCATGCTTAATTTTCTAGGTTGCCGTGTTGTTAAACTTCCACTGTTCACCAAGTGTCGTTTTGAAGTTCCTCGTTCTGTATTTAAAATAGCACCACCCTGTCCGGCCCGCGTTGGTGTTGGTTGGCCTGAAACAGCATCAATTGCGTCTTCAATATCAGTTGAAATTGTTTTGTGTGGCAACAATTCGGCAAACACTGCGGTGTCGTGCAATGGCTTCCATGGCAATCTGACCATGTTGCTTACACCATAATTGTACCGTGCCTCTACCGTTTTCATGGTTGTGTGTTTCTTGATGCATGTCATCAAAACAGTGAGACCTTTTACGGACATGGCATTGTTCATAGTGGGTGATAAAGTAATGTTCATCAATATTGTTTCACCAAGTGGGTTAGCATATGAATAATTGAATAAATTGATGGCACGGGTACGGTGCACTGTGCCAACCGGAACATCAAACCCTAAAATCTGGGCCATTGATGTTGCTAATCTAGTATTTCGTTTGGTTGACCCCACCAACCAAATAGGAAAAGCATCGCGTCTCATGTCTGTTATGCTTACACCAAGAACTATTTTATTATGTAATGTATGATGTATGAAATCAGATCAGAAAACAACGATAAAACAGAAGGAAAAAAATCAGAAAAACAACCACTACTTTGAAATGAGACTTGTGTGCAAACAAATTACTCACCATACAACGGATTCGTGGACGAATGGAGTACATGTCCGTGGTGGTTCACGGTCATTGCAATGGAATTAGATGTTGGCGTGACTGAATTGGCATACTGTTGTAACTTATGAATATGACGAAACATTTGTAGATTTTCTAAACTGCAAGCTGCTTGAGCTGCAAATGCTTGAATCAAGTTTTCTATTGTTACACGTGTATGTATTAGTACGAAGTATGAAGTATGAAGTATGAAGTATGAAGTATGAAGTATGAAGTATGAAGTATGAAATCGGATCAGATCAGAAAACAACGAGATCAGAGAACAGAAGGGACAAAAACCCATGTACAAACAAATTACTTACCATCCTCGGAAGTGAATGATCTACCTGCATGTTTGTTTAAAACTTGCACGACACCAAGAGTTGCACCATGCGATGAAATAAGTGGGGCACACAATATATTTCTTGTTACATTACCAGTTTGACGATCAATGTCTTGGTCAAACCTGGAATCTTTGTAAGCATCTTTGACGTGTTCAAATTTGCCTGTAGTAGCAACTGAACCCGCTATGCCTTTGTCCAAAGGAATACGAATTTCAATTCCTGGAACAATAAATGCCGAACACAACTCTTGGGTTTCGTAATCAATTGTCCATATGGAACCTTTGCTGGCATCTACTACTGCTTGAGCAGCAGTTAAGACACGTTTTAACAATGAATGAACGTCGTGTTCTTTGCTTATTGATTTTGTTACTTCTAAAAGTCGTTGAAGGCGCCAATAAGATTTGTCGGCGGCATCGTGAAGCATGGCACTTTTGATTGATACGGCGGCAGCAGACACCAAAGTTTGCAGACGCGTTTGATCTGCTGGATCGAAATATCGATATGTACCACCGCCTTTTGCACGTTTGTTCATGACTTGTACCACACCAGTGACATTTCCTTTGGGGTCCAAAATAGGGACACACAAACATGCCAATCTTTTAAAATGTGGACCACAATGCATAGCTAGTATTCTGTCCATATTTTTGTCTCGTCGCACATCTCGTTGAGTATCTAAAATGTTTATGATTTCTTTTGTGGCAGCACAATGTCCGGCCAATGAGTTTGTCGAAACCATTGCCCACGAATCATGTTCTCCGGACGATACGCCTTCGTTTAACAATTCCTGTGTGGTTTTATCGTTTTCATCCGCGTCATACAACAACAAATATTTGCCTTGATCTTCTTCAATGGTTGGTACTAATAATAGTACCGCATAATCGGCACTAACAGCTTTTTTGGCAGTGGCCAAGACCGTCTCAATGACTTCGGACGATGTATGTAAATCTTCCAAATGATCCAAAGCAAACCCTCTTTGTTTCATGACATCTTTAAGCAGCTGATAATTTTCCAAGGCGGCCGCTGCATAAGCAGCCATTTTGGTCAATGTCTCGACGGCAAACCCATCAAAAGGTTCTGCGGTGGCAATTCGATTGATTATTTGAGCAACACCCGTCACTTTACCGGTTGAATCAATCAATGGTACAGCAAGAGTCGACACAACTTCTCCCATTGTTTCAACATAGTTGTCCGTGCGGAAATGCTCTGCCTCGGTACCTTTTGCACGCGCTACATCACGCAAACACACGTATTTTTTGGTTTTGCGAACGGTATCAAGAATTGTGCCACGATCAAATTGCGAGACGATTTCAGTCCCATGCGTTGACAATTTTGAACGAAAACATTTGTTTGCACTATCCACAGTAAACCAAAGACAACGTTCAACTCGCATTACCTCTCGAGTACGAACGCTCAAAGTGTGTAACAATTGTGCCTCACCTGTCAAACTGCTGAGTGAAACGGGTTTCAAACAATGGTACAGCTGTGCATGTTGTTCAATTTGTTTTTGTTTGTGGAACAAATCAGTTGCCAATGCCAATAAAAGTGAAGCTTGTTGTGAAAAGTGTATTGTTGCAACTTCTTCGGCGAACGAATACACCCCTCCAATTCTTCGAGAAATTTCAAACACACCAGAAGCACCACCATTGGCATCGGCAGTCGTACAAGCCAAAACGGCCCGAGCGGGGCCAAAAGAAATAAAAGAATCGTCGTCTTCTTCGTCGTACCGATTCAGTACGAAAGGATGGAGCCTTTCGTCATGAACCAGTTGCATGCCATATCCTCGATAAAGACCTTCGCGGTCACGATTGTAGGTTGGTTGACCTGTATGAAGATCATGCCGAACTTCGTAATACTTGGATTCGTCGGATTCATTTGGTTCTGTAATGTAGCGTATAAATTCAGATCGTTCTTTGTCCAGTGCTCGAAAGGACACGTTTAAGGAATTGGGGAACACACTTTTGCCTAAAGATTCGAGCAAGTCCCACAACGGTCCCAGTGATGATGTTGAACTGATCATCGACGGAAGACGTGCAACTGCTTGAGAGAACAAGGTTTGGATTCGGTTGAACAATATGCAACTTTCCACGGGTGTTCTTATTTGTTGACCAAACGTCAACCAATGGGCTACGGATTTTTTGGTTTCCAATGCAAGTCCAGTTGCCAGGGTTGGCGTCTTTTTCTCCAGGGTTGTGTTTTTTTCTTCTTCCTTGTTGTTGCTGACGTCGCCAATGTTGAGCACCATAAATCCAATGTATCTCAAACCAGAAGAGTGCGAGAGTGGCAAACACAGGGACAACGGTGTAATGTACTCGCCACACAATGAACCCAATGCATTTGCCACATGTGTGTATTCATCGACTGCAGTGTTGTTGCGCACAAAATCCGATTTTGAGATGTACGCGTCCTCGATTCTTTCGGTGGGTTTGTTTGAGCTGGGTGGTGGCGTCAACCACATTCGATGTTGACTTTCGTCGTATATTACAATGGCCTGCAGTTCTTGTGCACGAGGGGTATTTGATTCTGCTTGTTCCGTAGCAACCCACTCTTGAGCACACCGAAACAATTCGGATCCTAGTTTGCCTTGGTTTAAACTGTGGTTGGCCAAAGAGGCCAACACACCTGTCCTCGGCAGTGGCAGGGCACCTCTGCCAGAAGGATGTGGGTGTGGTTGGTTGGCTTTGTGGGATGGAAAAGGTTGCTTTGAGACGATTTTTGTGCCCGGTTCAGAAACTTCCAGCAACGTCGTTCTCTCGGTTTGGTATTTTGTCAACAATCTCTTGGTACGTGGACTCATGGAAATATGAGGAGATTTGTTGTCCCATCTCCTTTTTAATTTCATTTTCAAGGATCGAATGATCTCAGAGGCTTCTTGCAATGACATTTCTAAACTTTGCATTTCAGCAACATATCGTTCATTTCTTTGAGTTGCGGCTAGTAATTTTGTTTTGAGCACGCGTACTTGGAGATCGTTTTTGGTTTTCGCCTGTTTTCTGTTGGCAATCATTTTTTTGATACGATATTGTAAATCGGGTACATCGTTGGAATTGTTTTTGGATTTAGAACTGGACAACAAGTTTCGTTGCAGAGATGGACTTGTGTAGGCCGATGTTTGTTGTTGTTGCTGTTGTTTTCGTTGCTGTTGTTGCTGCTGTTGCTGTTGCTGCGGGCGTTGCTGTTGCTGTTGCTGTGCGTGAGTGGTGTGTATCATGTTGTTTCCGTTCGAACGTTGCAACGTCTGGTGCAAAGAGGATCCCTCTGGGTACATTTGGCCGGAGAATATAGAAAGGGCTTGGCTTAAAAGTTGAAGGGCGTCGCTTGCCGCTCGTGCAACGCTTTGATTGTTGGTGCTTGAACTTAAAAGTGTAAGGCCGTCGCTTGCCGCTCGTCCAACGCTTTGATTGTTGGTGCCTGAAGGTGGTGTCTCATCAATGACCATGCGAAGAGTTTCCGTGCGCTCCAACAATTGAGCATACAAAGACATGTTGGGGTGGTTTCCACAAATTACGAACACAATACAAGGAGTACCATCGGCAGTTGCTGGCAGTTTCGTCGTTAATAAAAATGAGGGCTTGTGTCCACATGTGTCCTCAAATCGGAGCATCACGGAAAGTTCTTTTTCGAACGCCGACACAGAACCATGATTGCAAACGAAGAAGACCAAAGCTCGCTGTTGCACACCGACGGTCCTCCTTGCCTT
>Ga0115007_10002255_pt1 | contig 11945 bp, 14 predicted proteins | sample ArcOceMetagenome_2_FD_87166 | JGI IMG/M metagenome (GOLD analysis project Ga0115007, IMG submission 87166) | Marine eukaryotic phytoplankton communities from Arctic Ocean - Arctic Ocean ARC135M Metagenome | ecosystem: Environmental > Aquatic > Marine > Oceanic | place: Arctic Ocean | collected... | reverse complement strand
TGCGTATTACAAAACAATTGTATTTATATAGAGAAACACCAGAATTCGTGAAATCAATCAATAGTTCTATTAATCCAAATGAAAGTTATTTATTGGATATACCATTGTTATCTCAAGAAATTATATTAGAAATGAATGATTCTAAAAAACCAAGTTCAAAACAAGAAACGAATAAATTATATGATTATATATTTTTATGTTTTTTTATGGGAAATGATTTTTTACCACACTTTCCATCAATGAATATTAGAACAAATGGTATTCAGATAATGTTAGAAGCATATAAATATATTAACAAGGGTGAAAAAAGAAATTTAACAGATGGTAAGAAAATTTATTGGAAAAATGTGAGAAAACTAATTAAATTTCTTGGAGAAAACGAACATACGAATTTATTAAATGAATATAAAATAAGAGCAAAGTGGGAGAAACGTTCATTCCCCATTAAAAGCGAAGAAGATAAAAAGAATAGATATACTTGTATTCCAATAAAAAATCGTGATGTAGAAAAATACATTAACCCATATAAATCACATTGGGAGAAAAGATATTATCAGATGTTATTTAACAATGACGATAGTAATTATTTTAAGAAGCAAGTAAGTTTAAATTATATGGAAGGATTGGAATGGGTAATGAATTATTATACAACAGGTTGCCTTGATTGGAGATGGACATATAAATATAATTACCCACCATTGATTAACGATTTATTTAGATATGTTCCAAGTTTTGATAGTAACATGATAAAAGACAATGAACATAAACCAGTAACAAGAAAGGTCCAATTATCATATGTATTGCCTCCGGAAAGTCTACATTTGATTCCGGATATAGGAAATAAGCTTCAAAAAGAATTTCCACAATTTTATGAAGATAATCCTGGTATGATTTGGGCATATTGTAAGTATATTTGGGAATCTCATCTTATGTTGCCTCATATAGAACTTGAAGAATTAGAAGATTATGTAAAAAATAATGAGTAACTAGAATATAAAGTAATCTATTTTAAATTATATATATGCCTGGAAATACATATAATTTAACTAAGCGTGTCGAATTGAAAGAATTGGTTCAAAAAAAAACCCCATTGATTATTAAATTTACAGCTACTTGGTGTGGTCCATGTAAAAGAATTGCTCCAACATTTAATAAATTGGTAGATAAGGTAAAACATTTAGTAGATATTGTAATTGTGGACGCAGATGAAGGGAGTGATATTTGTAGTTCTCTAAAAGTAAGAGGTTATCCTTCATTTTTAAGTTATGTAAATGGAGAGATGGCGGAAAGTATGATAGGTGCGGATGACAATGAATTATTAGCATTTTTTAAAGCAACAATATCAAGATTAATATAATTTTCTAGTTTTATTTAATTTTCTCCTAGATTTTTTTCTAGTATATTTTTTCTTACCGCCGATATATATTTTATCATTTATACTATTTCTGGCGTATCCACTTTTAATAGGTTTTATATATAACCTATTATCTTTTATTAGACTGTTGTTATTATTATAAATATTATTATCCATATTTTCAAGTTTACTAATTAATTTAGGTGATAAATTAGCAATAGGAATAAATTGCTTTTTAAATAAAGCAATCGACTTTATAAATTTACTCATTTTTCGTTTCTTAAAAATAACAGGTTTTGAGAGAGCTTTATAAAGTTTTTCTATATAATCAAGGTCCAACGTGGTTCTTATACGTGTATTTCTATGGGATTGTTTCCACGTAGCAAAAAACATAAAAAGTGAATTAATAAACACCGGGGCATCTTCTAGTAATCCAACACCAGTCAATTCTTCTGCCGAATCAGATATATCATCGAACCCAGGAAAGATACTGGTGGGGTTAGTAAAAGGTGATAATACAGCTGAATATAAATAAATAGGGTCCCTATTCATTAAATAGTTAGCTAGAAGTGTTTTAATACTTCCATCATCACCTAACGAACCAAACTGGGTTGCTATAATTTCTCCTTTCATAACTTCAAAAAAAGAATTACAAAATCCTATTTTATTTTGTTTTGATAAGGCATTATATTGCGAAGCCTTTTTATTTCTAAGCCACAAATGTAATATAAACAATCTATACACGTGAGGGGGGGCAAGTGTATTAACTTGGTAAACGGGGTTTCCTGCACGAACGACTGTTGTCCCGTATTGCATAGTAGGATATTCGCCGATTGGGCTGATGAATTTATATAATTTACTATCAAAATAAAATATTTTTATTAATAAATATAATTTGAATTCTTTTGTTTCATTTGAACCAATTAAAATAGGCCAAAGATTATTAGCAATAGAAACAGGCCCAAACCAACTATCTACTTGAGAATAATTTCTGCCTTCTTTTACAATAATTTCAGACAAACAACACATCATTACATTAAAAAAAGCAACAATTTTTTCATCATCGTCGCCTAGATTAACTCTTCCAGAACGTGGTCCTACTTGGTCACCTAAAGCGTGTGTGTCTTGGTTCAATTGTTGAAATGATAATCCCAATAATGCGGCGGCATGGGGTTTAATTCCCATAATAATATCAGGATTGTGCAAGTTATCAATAACATCTGTAATTTCTTCTGATGTAAATCTATCTTCATAACGGGCTAATAAATTCAGATCTGTTAATTTTCTTCTTATAGCAAGAAAATTATCATTTGCCTTTTGAGGAGAGTTGTTTGTTAACCCCCCAGCATCTTGATTAGGAATAACAAGATTTAACCATTGTGCTTCTGTATAATCATTAACATCGTTGGGTAATCCAGAGATAAATTTATTGTGGTTGGGCCAATTACTTAGGTCAATAATAGTTTGTCCACGACTCATATTTATATATAAAACAGAATATAAATATAAATAAAAATACTATTATATATGGATAATTTTGACTTAAATATTGATAATTATGATTTGGAAGATTTGTTAAATTTATTTCATTTAAATTATGAATTTAACGATATAGACATGAAAAAGGCAAAAAACGTAGCATTAAAGACACATCCAGATAAATCAGGATTGAACAGAGAAGTATTTATGTTTTTTATGAAGGCATATAAAATGTTAGAGTCTATTTATGACTTTAAGATGAAACGTTCACGTTGTATGAGTAATATAAGTTATGAAAATGAGAAGATGGAAACAAGCAAAAAGACATTGTTATTAAAGAAGCTGGATGGTATGAAGGCGGGTGATTTTAATAAGTGGTTTAATGTTATGTTTGAAAAGGTAAAAATAAAGGACGATGATTTAGACGGGGGATATGGAAAATGGTTTAAATCAAATGAAGATATGGACGATGCTTCAATAAATAATAAAGGGGATATGGCTGCTGCTTTTAACAAGAAAAAGGCGGCATCAAGAGAATTAATAATTCATAAAGGTGTAAACGAACTAAGATATAATCGTGGAGGCTATGATTTAACAAGAAATAAACCCGAGGAATATAGTTCAGATATATTTAGTAAATTACAATACGATGATTTACGAAAGGTGCATACGGAAACAGTAGTGCCTGTAACGGACGAGGATTATTTAAGAAAAAAGAAATATAGTAATGTGGAAAGTTTAAAGAAAGACAGAAGAGAACACAATCCCAATATGTTATCATTGGAACAATCAAAACAATTATTAAATGGTAGAAAATCAAAGGAACAAAAGTCTGATACATATCGGGCATTTAAAATATTAAAAAGAGAAGAAGAAGTGAATCGAGCAAATACGGAATGGTGGAAGGAATTAACAAGGTTAAAGAATTAAATTGTTTTGTATATATATATGCGACTATTCCAGAATTTTTTGATATTTATATTACTAACAGCAATAGGAATATTATATAAGCGATACGAAGGAAAATATTTTCCCGATGAAGAATTAGATAAATATAATTTAGTGAGAAAATATTTACTAAATGAAAGTGTATCTATGACGGGAAAAGAAATATTATGGATTCATACAAAACATGAAATAAATAGTAGAGATTGGTCATCATTTGGTTCAAGAAATAGTAGAAAATTAAATCAACCTTATAAGGACTTATGTGTAGAATCAATAATAAGACATTGTGGGGACAGTTTTAATGTATGTTTAATAAACGACGATTCGTTAGGAAAATTATTACCAGAATGGTCAATACAGTTAAATCAATTATCGGAACCTATAAAAGATAATGTGCGTGATTTAGGATTATGTAAATTATTACATGCTTATGGTGGTATAATAGTCCCAGATAGTTCTATAATGTTACGAAATATAGAAGGTTTACACAAAGATAAATTACGTACTACTAGTATGTATGTGGGTGAATTAGTAAATCGAAATAGTAGTTCAGAAAAAAGTAGATTTTTTCCAAGTCGTAAATTCATGGGTTGTAAAAAAGGAAGTAAAAGCATGAAAGAATTAATGGAAAATTTAGAAGTAATTATATCTGAAAATCAAAATGATTTTGTAAAATTTGATGGTTTAATAGATAAGCATATTAATAAATTATGCATAGAAGGTAAATGCAGTATAGTATGTGGGAAAGCTTTGGGGGTGAAAGACAAGGAGAATAAAGTAATATTAGTAGAAGATTTATTAAATGATAGCCCATTAAAATTATGCATGTGTTCGCTAAAATGTATAATATTACCAGACGATGAAATATTAAAGCGTCATAAATACAACTGGTTTGCTCGCCTAAGTCATCGCCAGGTATTAGGAGGAGATTTTGAAGTAAGTAAGTTTATGATTTTATCTCTGGGTAAATAAAGTAGTAAATATCGTATTTGGATTGATTATATTTAATAGAGGAAGTAAATGGGATATGATGGTATTTACAAATTTGCCTAATAATAGTAATAAAATTCTTATAAATCATATCTCTTTCTAAATAAAAATATTTGGAGGAAAAATAATATTTCTTTAAATCTTCACAAAATGGCTGAACAGCATTTTCTAATTTTGCCCTTTTAAAAGAAGTTTTGGAAAAAATAAAATGGTTTTTATTTTTTGTACAAAATTTTTTTAAAAAATCAAAAAATTTGTCTGTTGGAAATGAAAATTGAAATATTTGGCTCATATGTATATAATACTTTTAAAAAAAAATTATTATATTTTTAATAGCTCATTTGTAAAAATAATAAGCTCGATATCATTTTCGTGTAAAGTATGAAAAACGGCTATATACTTCAATATAAAAATAATGATCTTATATTTAACATCTTCCTCAATTATATTTGTAATTTTGATAAAAGAAAAATAAGAATCTAAAATATCCATAACGGAATACCCTTTATTGTAGATAGAATAAATTAATTTAATGGATTTTTGAAGATTTTTATCAATATACCAAGCTCTAGTATAATTTTCAAATTCAAAAAAACTTATATTGGTACAAATTTCTTTAACTTTTTTTTCATCAATAGAAATATTTAATAATTTGAACTTTTCAAGATAATTAATTAATAACCTGACGGAATTATTACAAATATTTAAAATAAATTTTTCTGCTTTTTCACTAATATTTAATTGTTCTGCTGTTTTAATATTATCCAATATAATTTTAAGATAAGGTTGTGATATAGGTTTAAGTTTTATAATTGTACATCTTGACTGAATACTTTCGATAACTTTTTGAGTATTGCTACAGGAAGCAAGAAAATGAACATTATGACTATATTTATCTATACAATTTCTAAAGACTTGTTGACTTTGTTCATTGATAAAATCAATATCATCTAAAATAATAAATTTTTTTTTATTTGGGACAATTGAAGGGGTTTGGCAGAAAGTTTTAACTTCACTTCTGTAATAAGAGATACCCTGTTCTTTTAGATTATTAATAAGTAATACATTTTTAGTTGGTATATCCTTCATTTTATAATATTCTCTGATAGTTGCGTATAATATGGAAGTTTTTCCGGAACCACTATTACCAACAAGTAATATATTTAAGGAATCCATATTATTCAATGTATCTAATAATTCAATATATTCTTTATCAATTATAAAATCTTTGAAAAATAAGGGTTGATATTTTTTTAAAAATTGTGTATTCATAATTAAATATTTAAATACTTAACTATTTAAGTAAATATAACAACAAATGGATTATTACAAAGTGTTGGAAGTAGACGAAAAAAGTAGCCAAATTGATATTAAAAAGGCTTTTAGAAGATTATCATTAAAACATCATCCAGATAGAGGGGGAAACGCAGAAGATTTTAAGAAGATTAATGAAGCATATAGTACTTTAAGTGATGAAGAAAAAAAGAGAATGTATGATATGCAGAAAAGAAACCCTTTTATGAATAGAGGAGGAGGAGGCGATGGTGTAGATGAACTCTTTAAAATGTTTTTTGGAGGGGGTATTCCAGGAATGCCCCCAGGTATGGGGATACCTGGTATGCATGGTATTCCCGGTATGCCCGGAATGCCTGGAATGCCTGGTATGTCGAGTAATATGAATTCAGGTGGATTTGCTCAGGGTATTCCAGGTATGCCGAATGTTCAAATTTTTAGAAATGGTAGACCTATGAATATGGCTCATCGTATGGCGAAACCACCTCCAATAATAAAAAAAATACAAATATCATTGGAAGAAGCATATAATGGTATTAATTATCCATTAGAAATAGATAGATGGATAATGGTTGGGAACGAAAAAAGAAATGAAAAAGAAAAGATTTATGTAAATATTAATAAAGGTGTTGATAATGGCGAAATAAAAATAGTTCGCGATAAGGGACATATAATTAACGATTCATTAAAGGGAGATTTAAAGGTATTTATTAAAATAAAAAATGATAAAGGTGAATTAAAACGTCAAGGATTGAATTTAGTATGTGAAAAATCAATAAGTTTAAAAGAAGCATTATGTGGATTTTTATTTGAAATAAAACATTTAAATGGTAAAACATATAATATAAAACAAGATAAGGGAAATATAATTCCCCCAAATTTTATAAAACAAATTAATGGATTAGGAATGGAACGGAATGATATAAAAGGCAATTTAATAATTAAATTTAATATAACATTTCCAAAAACATTAACAAATGATCAAATCGAAGAATTAGAAAAAATATTATAATTTATAATTTATTGTAAATATTATAAATTATGCAGAAATTCTTTTAGTTGGAATATCAGCACTGACTACGTAAATTGAGTTTTCAGTAATAACAATATATTCACTTTCAACTTTATAAATTTTACTTACAGGACTGGTGTATTCTTCTTCGCTTTTTACAAGAAGTTTTTCTTGGTTTTCTCGTACACCAATTAAAACTTCTTTGTCGCATGAAGCAGTCCAGTAGTCGAACATAATAGGTTTATCTTCAACAATGCTAAGTTTAGCGCAATGTTGCAATGTAGTTCCACTTGGAAGTCTATAATTAGATGAGGTAGATTCTTGAGTAGTTTGAGTCTCGGACATATTTATATGTTAAAACTAAATTTATCTTTTTAAATGGTTATTTATTTAAAAAAATAATATATAACAAGATTAAATGAATGAAACGCAAAAAAGCTATTTAAGTGACACAAAAAACTACAATGATACAATATTAAATGATGAAATGGATGTAGTAAGAGCGTATATTGATATAATAAATGAATATTTGTTTCATGCTGGAGATAAATTAGTAGTTCAAAACCATGGATATTATATATTTGTATTAAAGAGAGGTTGTGATACTATAAAGCATATATTTAATATGGTTTTTATGTATACTAAAAATTTAGATTTAACAATCCATCATTGTAAAAAAGCATTTTTATATTATGTTGAATTTATTGGACAAATCGGAGATGATAATCATACATTTTTACAATTAAATTCAAAAGATGCTACCTTATTTGTTTACAAGAAAACAATTTTTGATATTAATAATGAATATAAAAAAAACGTAGAACATACGATAAGTGAAAAAAAGAAATTAAAATTTATTAATGTTTCTTGTAATTTATTTAATGAATTAATTTTATATATATTGGATAATGAAAATCTGAAAGGTGATACAAGACTAAGTTATATAATGTATGCTCAAAAAATGATATGTAAAATATTTAATAAATTTATCAATCTCGATTGCAATATTTTAGAAAAATTAAGTATATGTGATTGTTTTATTTATTATAAAGGATTGTTATTGGCTAATGGAAAGATGGGTGAATGTAAGTTCTTGAATTTATGTAATTTATATTTTAAAAAAATCCAAAACAAAAAAATTATCGATAAAGTAAAGGTAAAAAAGAAACTATTTGATAAAAAATGTAATTATAAGTTGGAAAATTTTACAGCTTTGAAATTTACAAATTGGCTATTTAATTAGTGGTGAATAAAATTGTTTTTTTCCTAATTTTTTTATTTGATTTTTTCTTTTTATCATTATTAATTCTAACAAATATTTTATCAAACTTATCTAATAGAATTTTTTTAAGGAAATTATAAATAATATGAAGAATATCTTCTTCACAATTACCCACTATTAATACACTTCCTGTTCTGAATATCATAAACGATATTTGTGACCATTTTCTATCAGGGCCAATAATAGTAGGTAATAACTTATCATCATGAACACCATTATTATGTGTTGAATCTTGATTGTAGAAGAATTTACATTGTATTCCTGGATAAGAACATGGGTCATAAGCCGATTGTATTTTATAGTCATATTTTAAACATTTATGTAGTATATCTCTATTAATATAAAATCCACATGAAAAGTTAGAATTAATTAAAACCGTATCAATCTTATCCTTTTTATATATTAATTCAGGGTTTGTAAATGGTTTTAATATTTTTACTACTTTATTTAAAGTAATTTCAAGTAAATCATCAAATTGTACTCCGGGTATTTCTAATTTTCCTGTGTTAAAGATTTTAACATGAACTTCCTTGAATTTATCTTTATATTTAATTCTCAAAATAAGAGCAAAACAATTATAGAACGCACCCTTTTTCTTTTTTTTGAAACTAATCAAGTCTTTTTTACATAATCCCATATCTACTTTTCTAATATCCTTGTATTTTTTTACATCGCCTTTAACAGAATTTATGTATGAAATTACATTTACTAACATATTAGGTTCTTTATATTCTACCAAATTATCATCAAGTGCTTGTGTTTCTTCTTCAGTTGTACAATTAACCTTCATACTTTTTTTTATAATACCTTCGATAGGGTTATGATACTTAATAACATTTAATTTCCAAAATATCTTATATAGATCTATATGTGAGTTTAATTCACAAGTTCTTGTTTTTGTAGAAATATAAATATCACTACATTCAGGCATAGATGGTTTAGGAATAATTTTAGGATTTTTACTATTATCTAATAATTGCATCTCATTAATTGTGGAATTACTAAAAGATATCCATTCTTCATCTAGATGATTCATTCTTAATATAATTTCTTTAAGTTAGTTTTAAATCAATTTTATTTTCTTTATTTGTATATAAATGGAAAGTTCAAAAACTTTCACTCAAAAGAGAAGCTGTAATATTCCTATTACAAAGAAAACTGTTTTAGAATGTATTCAAGAAGAATACGATTTAAAACGAAATCAATTTGACCCATTTAAAAAGTCTCCTAATCTTTTTAATACTAAATTACAACATAGAATGAAAATTTATTATCATTCGCTATATAATTTGTCAAGCTCTCCTACTAAATAATTTAATAAGTATACGTCATTTACTTTTTCACTATGGATTATAATTTGCATAGAATTTATAAATTCTTGATTTAACAAATCAACCTTATAATTTATTATATACAATAACATTTCATTTATAAAATCCTTTATCTCAATGTTATTTTTAACGCATATATCAAGAACTTCTTCGCTGTTTTTATTTTTTTTTATATTTTTTAATATTTTTTCTAGAAATTTCTTTGATAAAATATCAGTATTAAAGTGAAAGTTGGTATGATTTGATTGTATATAATTAATCATACTACGTATATCAGACTTAAACTTTTTTTGTATAATATTAATTTGTTTTGAAGATATATTTAAACCTTCTTTTTCAATAATAATTTGAAGGAAATTAAATGTATCTTTCTTAGGAAGCTGACAAAAACGCAATCGTATAAACTCATTTTGAAGAGCACTATCAATCTTACTAATGTAATTACATATTAATACAAATCGTATATTCTTGTTATATTGTTGTATTAAATATCTTAATGCTTGTTGGGCATTTTTAGTCATATAATCTACCTCATCTAATATTACAAACTTAAGCCCATTTCCAAATAATGTTTTTGTATTTACAAACTGATTGATTTGATTACGAATTACATCAATCCCCCTATCATCACTAGCGTTTAAATGTATTTTTAATCCCTTATTTTTTTGATCGTATTTTTCTTGGTATTTATTAATTAAATTTATAATTGTCGTTGTTTTACCCGTTCCCGGGGGTCCATAAAATAATAAATTAGGAAATTTATTTTGCGTTACAATATTCTTTAGTAGCTTTCTATTTAATGGATCTAAAACTATATCATCAAAATTTGTTGGTCTATATTTTTCTACCCAAGGTCTATTATCTGTCATATAAGTAAAATAGTAACATATATTTTTAATCTATTTATAATTTATATTATAAATGAGTGAAGAAAAAAACGGAGATATTAGTATGGATAAACTTGTTGGAAAAATGGGTAATATGAATATAAGTGGAGAAAAAATGACGGAGAGCGAATTTGAAAGATTAAAAAACGATCAAATTGCTGTTGTAACTATAGGCCGATGGCAACCACCACATGCTGGTCATTTAGAATTAATTAATGGGACCTATAATAAAGTAACAAAATTTCATGAATCTGGATTTAAAAAAGCAAAAGGATTTATTTGGATAGCCCCACGACCTGATGAAAAAAATGTAGACGCCGGGAGTGATGTTATCAATAAAAATCCTTTATATTTAATAGATAAATGGATATATCTTAACTACATGATATCATTAGATGATTATGAAAATAAGTTAAAGTTTTTACACATAACTGATATTGATAATGATATTAATCAAAAAGTTTTTCGCGATGATAAAGATAACGCTTCTTTTTTGACGATTAGACATGATTTAAGAGGAAGTGCGAAGGAAGACGAACTCTCTGAATGTCAGCAAGTAAAATATAATTTATTATTTAAATATGGCAAGGAAAATTTTCAAAAATTTAAACAACGAACTATTAAAATTAACGTGAGAAATCGTCGCAAATCTCCGTCTGCCACTTGTATTGAATTTTTAAAAAACAGAGGATATAAAAAATTACTATTATTAGTTGGTAGTGATAGAATTAAAGCTTTTGAACGTTTTAATCAATCCCATTTAGATAATTCATTTGGAGCAGGTAATGGGATTATAGAACAGATTGGAGCAGATAGGGGAAGTGCTGGTAATGGATTGCTTTTCGATTTAGGTCAAGAAAGTGGAGATGAATAAGAAGTAAATTTGGCGGAAGAGGTTATGAATTACTGTTCTATACAAGGATGCGAAGAAAAAGCAGTAGAAGAAAAATCCAGCGACCGATCTATAAGTATTGCTGGTACATTTTCTGGAACAAGAATAAGAGAGTGTGCTTACGAACTAAAAAATTTAGATTATTTTTGTAAAGGAACTATAATAGGCGATATGACCAATGAATTAAGTTTTTGTCTTTTAAATGATTTAAGAAAAAGACATGTGCCTGCTTTAGAACCTATTACAAAAAGTGATTGGAATGAAAAAGTATCGCATGAATATCAATTTTTTGGTTTAGGAATGGAACATGATGAACACGCAACGCGAATGGCTCTTGCCCAATATGGAAATTTTGGCGGAGGGAGAAAAAGAAGAAAAAGAAAAACAAGAAAACATAAGAGAGTTCCAAATAAATACATTCCGAATCGTCTTACACGAAAAGGAAAAAGGAAAGCACGAAAAGAATTGAAGAAATCG
>Ga0115007_10002254_pt1 | contig 11950 bp, 10 predicted proteins | sample ArcOceMetagenome_2_FD_87166 | JGI IMG/M metagenome (GOLD analysis project Ga0115007, IMG submission 87166) | Marine eukaryotic phytoplankton communities from Arctic Ocean - Arctic Ocean ARC135M Metagenome | ecosystem: Environmental > Aquatic > Marine > Oceanic | place: Arctic Ocean | collected... | reverse complement strand
TTTCTCGAGAAAATAAACAACCCGCCGTATCAGCCACATCTGCGCTGCATGGAACTAAAGAGCAAATTGCCGCTAATTTTAAATATATTGAAGACGCTATTGCTGGTACGGGTGGCGTGCTTATTCACGGGCAATACTTAGAGCAAGCTCTCCCCCCCACTCTAGTAAAACACTTTAATCATGCCTTTAACGGCATACCTGATTTGCAAGAGTTTGCTTTGTTAAACTGGAAAGGCGGTGGCGGTTTGATTTGGTTTGCCCCTATCTGTCCGGCAGTTGGAAGCGAAGCTACTAAGCAAATAACCTTGATGGAAGCGCTTTCCGAAGAGTTTAAATTTGACTTTATTGATGCCTTTTTCCTCAATGGCCGTAGTATGGTTCATTTGTTTAATTTATTTTATGATCGTAATAACGCAGAAGAAACACAACGTGCTTATGCTTTTTATGATAAAGCCCAACGTGTATTCGCCGAGGCCGGTTATGGGGTATACAGAAGTAACCCAGCATTCATGAAGAGTACTGCAACGGTATACGGTGAAGCACAGTCACATGTGAATAAAAAAATAAAACAGGCTTTAGATCCTAATTTTATTATATCGCCGGGGATGTCAGGCATAACGCCTTAGCTTTAACACATAAGTAGTATTGAATTTATTCGAAATGATATCGACTTCTGGTTAAAAGATATTAAGTTAGAAAAAATAGTGAAAATTTAATAAATCGAGTCAAAAAAGAGTCCCCAACAATATAGATGTTCACAATGGGGAGTTACCGGTTTTAAAAAATGTAGGACCGCAAATAAAAACCGAAAGTAACTCCCCTATTTCATAGCCCGGTAGCCAATGCTGTCTGACTACCCTTAACAACGTTAAAAATATCAGTTGCTAAGCTGTACTTTCTTCAAGACTTTATAGATAAATTACCAAGCCAGTAAAACTTCATCGATTTCCATTAGATATCATTCAATGAATCAACCTAGAAATAGTAAACGATTATTTAAGTTGCTTCCTTATCTAAGTTTTCAAAAGAATTCCGCCATTTTTTTGTCGTCCTATGATTCATCAAGAAACGAACCATTTCACGAGAAGCATCCGGCCCATTAGGGTTTGTATAAGTGCCAAGTTCGCTGCCACCAGACCATGCGTGCCCCGCATCCTCAACTACCCATTGCTCAATGAATGAACGCCCTTTTCCTAACCGGTGCGAGGTACGGACATATTTCTTTCCACTTGCTGTATAGCCATTTCTTTGCGTTCTTCGAAGATGCGGGTACGGCTCTGTAGCGCGCGTAGCGATATATCGACAGTTACGTACATTAACTACCTTATCTGCATCACCGTGAAAGATGATGGTTGGCAAAGGAACAGAGTGGCTCCGTCCTGGCATGCCGTAACGCATGGCAAGCATTGCAGAAGCGGCATCATATGCTGCCCCCACGGGTAACCCAGAATGAGCTCCAACGGCCGCAAAAACGTCAGGATAAGCGGTAGCGGTTATCAAAGCAGTGGATGCTCCCGCCGACAAACCCGCTATATACACTTTTGCAGGATCGACGTTATATTCAGAGATAATATGACGAGTTAGGCTAGCCGTTAGCGCAGGCTCACCAGCACCGCGCGCCTGATCACTGGGTTTATACCAATTCCAACAGCGGTTTGTTTGTGATTTGCGCTCTTGCTTAGGATAAACGACAAGAAAGCCAAATTCCTCAGCAAGTATATTCATTCCAGTACCACGAGCAAAATCATCAGGTGTTTGGTTGCAACCGTGGAGCATGATCATTAAAGGCAGAGGAGTGTTTGCTGTCTTTGCCGTAGCTGGAATATATACTTTGTACGTTCGTTTGCCGTGCTCGCACGCATAAATATCTGTTTTAAACAATGCACCGCGCGGCGCTATTGTTCGCGACAGGGACGTTGTAGGGGTTACTACTTTTGCTTGAGACTTTCTCTGCACCTTCGATGCAACGGGCTTGGATTTCAATCCCACTTTTGATGAACGGGCAGTTTGTTGAGGAGCTTTAGGTTTTGCTTTAGGCTTTGTAGGCTCTTTAAGCGCCACAGGAGTTAGCATAACGCCCCACAAGCTGGTGAGGGCATCAGTCGTTGTGCGTTGTACTTTTTTTACTAGTTTTGAACGTGAACGCTTGTACGGAGAATACATGTAAATCTCAGCTTGGCAACTAAGTACTACTACCAACACAAACTAACAATTAGGGGTCAGTCTACTTAGGTGCGTGTTGTACTTTTTAAACTATCTCCTTCCATTTTCTGCGCATTATTTGTACAGGTCAAGTCCAACCAAAGACTTTCAGAAAAGATCTTTTAATAGCTAAATAGGCTCTAATTAGATCCATATCCGCGATCTTAAAGATAGGAAGAACCAGACACATGTCTGGTTGGCTCCTCAAAAAAACGAGGTAAAACTCCGTATAAACATAAGCTTAATATCAAGAAGCCTGCACTCGTACGATAAAACATACTCAGCACACAGCCTTCTCCGTCCTTAAAGCCCACTATTAATACACCGCATTCCAACGCGTTAAGATTAATTAACGGTACTGCACTATTTTCCTCGTAACAGCTAAGCATCCCACATAACATAAAGGCCATAACTTTGTAGCGGTTAACACGGATTCCACGTGAGCGCGCACCGGCTGCAGAACCACCTCGCTACCTCCACACTAACAACCCCACCACCCCCAACGCCAAAATCAACGATACGCTTTTCCAAAACAGTACCGGATTGCGCTCCATCAATGGCGGCTTAGTTTTGTTGATAAAGGCTTTGTTTGGATGGCGCAGGTCGTAAATGAATTCAGATAGGGCGTCATATCGTTTCATGGGAAACGGCTGCACTGCTTTTTTCACCACGTCATCAATCCACGCAGGTATTTCACGCTCTTCGTCTAACAACGATGTGTAGATTAGCTTTCGCTGTGCAGCTTTTGTTTTACAACGCGCCACTTGTGCACCGTAAGGCAGTCGTCCTGTCAGCATTTGATAAGTGATGACGCCCAACGAGAACATATCAGACTGGACCGTACCACTTTCGCCCAAAAAATATTCGGGAGCCGCGTATTGTGCAGTCCCTAATAAATTATGGTGCTCTACTGGCGTTACCATTTCCATAATCCCTGCCACGCGTGTCGAGCCAAAATCGATGATTTTCACCGTACCCATCATATCAATCATGACGTTTTCAGGGCGTAGATCCTGATGCAGCATTTCTGCGCGATGGAAGGCACGCAACCCCTTTGCTATCTGCTCGACAATTCCTCTCACTAGCTCAATATCAGGCTTAGGGTTATCAATCATCCACTGCGTTAGCGTTTGGCCTTCGATGTACTCATTGACTGTGTAGGTGAAATTACGCTTTCTCGTTTGCGAGACGGCTTTCAATACATGCGCATTATTGATGCGCTTAGCAATCCACTCCTCCATAAGAAACCGCTCTAAATACGCAGGGTCGTCTCTTAAATCAATGGACGGTGCCTTCAATACCACTTGTTGGTGAGTATCACTATCCACAGCGAGGTACACATGACTGCGGCTACTGGCATAGAGCTCCCGCGTAATTACATACCCGTCAAACTCCATACGTGCATCTAGCACAGGAGGAAAAGGCAGCTCCGTTAACTCCTGATATAACGAGCTAACATCTTGTGTAGGAAGTGATTCAACGCGCATAAGCTGTACGGTCAAATTATCATCGCTGCCCTGCTGATAAGCTTCCTTTATCACTAATTGCGCAGCGCCATCTAAATCGCTCGCACTCGCTTCCAGTGTACCGCGGATAAATGCTTCGCTAACAAATTCATAAACACCATCTGTAGCCAACACATAAACATCACCTTCGGACACAGGGTGCGTTCTGTAGTCAATTTCAAGATGAGAATCCATGCCCATTGCTCGACTAAGATAGCTCTTATCCTGTGAAGCCCAAAACCGGTGATCCTCCGTTAGCTGCTCCCAAACGTCATCCCGCAAACGGTAAATTCGCGCATCACCCACATGAAACACATGCGCCGTTGTAGACTTAATAACCAACGCACTTAAGGTACACGCATAACCTCTATCCTTGTCATACCTATATTGACTTTGGCGAGTTTGAGAATAGAGCCATGAGTTAGTAGCCACCAGTACACTCTGCGCCGATTTTTTTACCGACCAAGCCTCAGAGGTGCAGTAATAGTCGGCCAGAAAACCTGTAACAGACGACTCACTCGCGATCTGACTGACTTCACTACTACTGATACCATCCGCTAAGACCACCGCAATGCCTTTAGCGCTCAGTTGCGGCTCTCTAGGCACCAAGGCACCATGGAAGTCTTGATTGATCGCCTTACGCCCCTTATCTGAGCACTGACCTATGGACACACGCAACTGATTCATACACAGCCTTCTATTACGAAAAAGCCTCAGCTGTTTCCAGCCAAGGCTTCTATTTTGCTATTAGTGCCCAACCGACACCCAATTAAGTATCACGTAAAACGCTCACTACCGCATTTGACAAACACAAAGACGATATTACATTGCCTTACGTTTAGGCGCGGTACGTACGTGGGTGCTATACAACGTTAAACCAGTAAAGGCCAATCCGCCAACAAGGTTACCTAATGCGGTAGGGATCTCGTTCCAAATAAAATAATCTGCAATCGAGAAATCTCCTCCCAAAATGATACCTGAAGGGAAAAGAAACATATTAACAACCGAGTGCTCAAAACCCATAAAAAAGAAGAGCATGATTGGCATCCACATCGCGATGACTTTACCGCTAACTGACGTTGAAACCATGGCACCAACAACACCCATGGATACCATCCAGTTACACAACATACCGCGAAGGAAGATTGTGAACCAACCAGCAGTGCCATGCTCTGCATAGCCCACTGTACGTGCATGCCCAATATCAGCAATTTTCTGACCTACCGCGCCAGGCTCGATAGAGAATCCGTACGTAAACACAAACGCCATCATGAAAGCGACCGTTAGCGCTCCGGCAAAGTTACCAACAAACACCAAACCCCAATTACGCAAAACACCCCCAACAGTTACACCTGGGCGTTTATCAAGTAAGGCTAATGGACAGAGTACAAACACGCCTGTCAGTAAGTCGAAGCCCATTAAGTACAACATACAGAACCCGACGGGAAACAGTATAGCGCCTATTAAAAACACACCTGTTTGTACAGCAATAGTGACAGCAAACACGGCCGCCAAGGCCAAAATAGCACCCGCCATATAGGCACGAATTAACGTATCGCGGGTAGACATAAAGACTTTGGATTCACCTGCATCCACCATCTTCGTCACAAACTCAGTAGGGACTAAATAAGACATAGTAAGCTCTCTCTAAAGGTGCCTAATTGGCATTGATTAGAAACAAGAAAGTGATAGATTTAATTCTACTCATCTCTTGCCTATATTCAGTTTCAGCAATAACTATTCCAAATAAGACAAAAATTTTCTCCAAAGCGACAAACATGCCTACACACGTGACAACTACGCAATTAAAGCTCCCTCAAAATGAATATATTTGCACTTTTCACAGGGAAGCAAGACAGTCGAGTTACATACAAAATAAAGGTATATGGAAATACAGATGAATAAACTTCATATAAAACAGTGCAACAAAAGTGCGCTAAGCCTATAGCTTTGCGGCAAAAGCGCACAATAAACGTGCATCTATAAACCAAGCTCAGTAAGGCCCGGATAATCATTAGGGCGCACACCGTCCCCCCATAGGAGCTTGCGATCGCTCTCTTCAATGGCAAGATCATTAATACTGGCGTGGCGCTGCTGCATTAATCCGCTTTTATCAAACTCCCAATTCTCATTACCATAAGAGCGATACCACTGCCCTGACGCATCACGCCATTCATAAGCAAACCGCACAGCAATGCGGTTTCCACCAAACGCCCAAAGCTCTTTGATCAACTTATAATCGAGTTCTTTTTCCCACTTACCGAGCAAAAAATCGATGATCTTTTTTCGCCCACTCACAAACTCTGACCGGTTTCGCCATTGGGAATCGACAGTATACGCCTGAGCGATCGCTTCCGGATTTTGCCCATTCCACGCATCTTCCGCCTTGCGCACCTTAAGCAGCGCATCTTCTCGACTAAACGGCGGTAATGGTGGGCGCTTATTCATATTCGTCATATATCACCCTCATACACAAAAAGCGGTACTGCACTTTTCAGTGCTACGCAGCACCACTCACTCATTGTCATGGCCCGACTACACTACCAACTTTTATAAGGTAGATATTTACCATTCATGGTTAACACAACACGGTCACCTTTAGGGTCTTCAACTTTATCGACTTCCATGGTGAAATCGATCGCGCTCATTATCCCATCACCAAACTTCTCCTGAATAACCTCTTTAAGTGTTCCGCCATACACGCCCATTATTTCGTACAAGCGATACACCAACGGATCCGTAGGAACGACTTGATCCCATACCTTAGTAGGAAAAGCCTCTAACGCGTCAGCGACTTCTGAAGATAACCCCAAGTATTCGGCAATGGCCGCTGCCTTCTCTGGTGAAGCGCTATTCATACCCAGACACGCCGACGTAAGCCATACAGGAGAGCACCCCACCTCATTGGCAATCCCTTCCCACGTCAGCCCTTTCTCTGCTTTTTGGGTGATTATCACTTCTGTCATCGTCAACTTATCCATGCAGCCTCCTAATGGATTTTAGAATAAACATAACCAACCCTCGGATAGACAAACCGAAAGTCAAAAATGAAAACACTGCAAATTAGATACCGAAATAACCAGACGTTACGTTTTTTTAAACACAGGATAGGAAAAGACGAAATGATAAGTACGATAAAATGGAAAGCATAGAACGGTTAACGTAGCAAATAATACAATGAAAGATGGGGGTTTTAACAAGAGGGAAGATAGGGGTTTTAATAAATGATAAATGTAAAAATAAGAAAGGATGGTGGGGCGTATAGGATTTGAACCTATGACCAATTGGTTAAAAGCCAACTGCTCTACCACTGAGCTAACGCCCCATCCTATAGGTTTACTGCTGTATCAAAAGTGGTGGGGCGTATAGGATTTGAACCTATGACCAATTGGTTAAAAGCCAACTGCTCTACCACTGAGCTAACGCCCCACTTTTTGAAACTCTGAAGTGGCTCCTCGAGCTGGACTCGAACCAGCGACCAATAGATTAACAGTCTACTGCTCTACCAACTGAGCTATCGAGGAACTTCAGTATCCTTTAATGGCGGAGGGGCAGGGATTCGAACCCTGGGAGCCTCTCGACTCGCCGGTTTTCAAGACCGGTGCTTTCGGCCACTCAGCCACCCCTCCGAAGGATGGGCGCAGATTCTATAGAGTTCAGAGAAAGTGTCAATACACTTCTTCAAAAAAGTGAGAAAAAAACCATAAAAAAGCGTTTTTATTCATTAACCTAGAGAAACAAGACAATTTACGGCTAAAATTGATCAGGATTTGCACACATAGCTAACCAATACTTAATTCCCGCACTGCGATACTTCTGCTTATGAATCACCAAATAAAACTGTCGATGTAGGTTCCTATGAGCCACATTCAGCTCAACTAAGCTTCCGTTTGCAAAAGACTCCTCTAAAGCAATACGTGATAAACACGAAATTCCAAGCCCCGCTTTTACCGATCGTTTGATCGCTTCGGTATGTTGCAATTCTAGTAATATTTTAAAGCGCGGCAGAAAACCGCGCATCGCCCAATCAAACGCTTGGCGCGTGCCCGACCCTTGCTCACGTAATATCCAGCTTGCTTCTTGTAAGTCTTGATCCGAAATCACCTGTTTCATGGCCAACGGGTGTGTTGGCGCACAAAACACCACCAGCTCATCTTCCCGCCATGGGATAAAGTCGAGACTGGGATTATTCGCTTCGCCTTCAATGAGACCTATATCGAGCTCATAGTTCGTAAGCTTCTCTATAATCGCCGACGTATTGGCCACTTCTAGGGTCACTCGCTGGCTGGGGTGCTCCGCCATGTAAATTGCCATCAATTCGACAGCTAGATAATTACCAATTGTCAGTGTCGCACCTAATTTAAGCTGCCCCGGCGTTTGGTGCTGCATTAACTCATTTTCTAAACTACGCGCTTGATCAAGGAGCGCTTCCGCTCTAGGTCTCATTAAGCGACCCAGCTCATTTATTTGTAATCGTTTACCCACCCGATCAAAGAGCTGTATATCAAACTGATCTTCTAAATCTTTTAAAGCGCTACTCGCCGCTGATTGCGACATTGATAAACTGCTCGCCGCTTTCGTTATGTTGTCATGATGTGCAATGGCCAAGAAGACCTCTAGCTGACGCAACGAATACTTCATTATCGGTTTTTCCTATTATGCTTATAAAATAATCCCGCTTTACCGATAATTTAAGTCTTTTATACTAGGATCACAAAGGCGAAAAACATCTAACAAGTTTCGTTTTTATAACAACTAGCACCATTATTAACGAAAGCACTAGCTACAAAGAGGTAGATACCATGTCTACAATTGGTCAAGAACAAGTTCTTAGCGTACATCACTGGAACGACACCCTGTTTAGCTTTAAAACCACCCGTGACGCTGGTTTTCGCTTTAAGAACGGTCATTTCACCATGATTGGCCTAGAACACGATGGCCGGCCCCTGATGCGCGCTTACAGCATTGCCAGCGCCAACCATGAAGAAGAATTAGAGTTCTTCAGCATAAAAGTGCAAGACGGCCCGCTCACCTCAAAGCTTCAACAGATTAAAGTGGGTGACCAGATATTAATTAGCCGTAAGCCAACAGGCACACTGATTAACGACAACCTACTACCCGGTAAAAACCTGTATCTAATCAGCACAGGAACAGGTCTTGCGCCCTTCATGAGCATCATTAAAGATCCAGAGGTATACGCTGCGTATGACAAGGTCATTCTTACTCACGGCGTCCGATACACGTCTGAATTAGCCTATGCCGATACGATTCTGAACGAACTGCCTAATAATGAGTACTTTGGGGATTTGGTTCGGGAAAAGCTACTGTATTACCCAACAGTAACGCGCGAGAAGTTTCGTAATAATGGTCGTTTAACCGACCTGATGGTAACGGGTAAACTAACCAAAGACTTGGGCTTGGCGGATCTTAACACTGAGAATGACCGCTTCATGTTATGCGGTAGCCCAAGCATGCTGAAAGACACCTGCGAGATTTTAAACTCAATGGGGTTTGCCGAAGCCCGCCATGGCGACTTAGGTCATTATGTGATTGAGCGTGCTTTTGTAGAAAAGTAATACGATGCCGCAGAAGCGAGTAATGTCTCAATCGCACTCGCTTCTGCGTGCTTAAAGGCGGCTTACTTAATGCGCAGGACCCACCAAGGTAGTTAATACTGTCGTAATACCCAAAATCGACGCACCTACTACCTTTTCCAACAAGAGAGATCTCGCTAAACTTCGTGCATTGTTATTAGCCTGTATAGCTGGGACTAAAAACAGTTTGTGTACACCGGCTAATAATAAAATAAAACAGACCAGCGCGAGTTTTAGTAACAACCAAAAGCCGTAATCGCTACTGAATAGACGAGTCCAACCCGTTATCTGATAGCTAAGCACAGCACCACAGATAACCAAGCCTATAACCACAGCCACTGCTATTTGCCCAAACCTATGCATGACAATATACAAATCCTGTGCCGACAACAGACGACTGGATAACCACAGCGGATATAAAGACCCCATCCACCACACCGTTAGCACTACATGGATGATCAACAAAGCAGCAGAGAACGCACCCATTTCTGCAATATGACCCGTTTTCGTAAAAGATACTGCAATCACTAAGCAGCCGAACCATGACAACGTTATGCTGGCTAACCGACAGCCTTTAAATTCCTTAGAGTGCCCTATCCGTAAACACCCTATCATTGAGGCTATCAATAAGCTAAAGCCTACCAGGCGGTACGCGGTCGCATCACCCACCGTCGAGCCCCACAAAAGATCCATCACAAAGGGGTCGAACATCCCTACTATACCCTCAGATGATAAAGCCCCTACTCTAATAAAAAAATGCAAACTCGTTATCATAAAGCCCATTACAGAGGCCGTGATAGCATATCGCCATAATGCCAATCTAATAACCGTATATGACTTCAGGAAGTAAAGGCTAGCGGCGCCACCAACAGCACTGGAAACACATAGGTACACCAACCACCGAGACACCAGTATTAGCCACTCCCACGTTGATAAATCCACCTGTGCTCCCCAATGATTAGTAACGTGATACTAGGCGATACATTTTTCTGTTATTGAACGTGTATCTTCCCTTTGTACATTTGCATCTGACAATGAAAATCATACTCACCAGCAGGCATAGCAGGTAGATGGATACGTGTTTGTTTATTCAACGCCAAGGTTTCGCTGATATCAAACGCTGGTACTTGTAGCATTTCAGCACACGGGGCAGGATCTTTTCGGTTAAAAACAATATCCGTTGCTTGATTAGCCGCCAATTTGATATGCGCGGGTGTATACACGCCATTCTCAACATCAATGACGAGATCCTTACTAGCGCTGGTCTCATTTGGTTTGTACAACCAAAACCACCACACGATAAGAGCAATCAACAACACTCCCAGTATATTAATTATCCACATACCGTTCTCCTTAGTGCTCTTTTACGTTGAAGAACCGCAACCGATTGGCATTGGTCACTACAGTTAAAGATGAAAAGGCCATCGCCGCTCCCGCGATAACAGGGCTCAACAAAATGCCGAATACAGGGTAAAGCACACCCGCTGCCACTGGTACGCCTGCGACGTTGTAAATAAATGCGCCGACGAGGTTTTGCTTAATATTACTGATGGTTGCTTTACTCACCGCGACGGCATCCGCTAAGCCATGTAAGGAACCTCGCATTAAGGTAATATCAGCGCTTTCAATCGCCACATCAGTACCGGTGCCTATGGCAAAACCGACATTGGCTAAGGCCAATGCTGGAGCGTCGTTAATACCATCACCTGTCATACCTACGATTTCGCCTTCGGCCTGTAACTCTTGTACTTTCTTTGCTTTATCATTCGGCAGCACTTCGGCAAAAAACTCCGTAATCCCTACCTTCTCAGCCACTGCTTTTGCCGTAGCCCGGTTATCACCGGTCAACATAACGACACGAATACCGTTACGCCGCAATCGCTGAATAGCGGCAATGGAGTCCTCTTTAACAGGATCTGCAACAGCAATTAAGCCCACAAAAATACTGTCCACTGCGAAATACATAGGGGTTTTCGCTTCATTCGCAAACCCTTGCGCCTGCTCGATTGTTGCATCCGGCACATGAATAGAATGATCTTTCATTAGCTTTTCATTACCGAAGAGCAGTGATTTACCGTCAACCTCAGCCTCAACACCATAGCCTGTAATCGCATTAAAGTGAGACGCATTGGATAGCTTAATTCCTCGGCTTTTCGCTGATTCCACAATCGCCTCTGCTAATGGATGCTCAGATCCCGACTCTACACTTGCAGCTAGACCTAGAATTTCGTCCTCACTGTAAGACCCTATAACGACCACATCAGTTACCTGCGGCTGCCCCAAGGTGATGGTTCCCGTTTTATCCAAAACCATCGCTGTAATTTGCGAAGCCGTTTGTAAGGCCTCGCCATTACGAATCAGCACACCGGCTTCAGCGGCTTTACCCACCCCCACCATGACTGACATCGGTGTGGCCAAACCTAATGCGCAAGGGCAAGCAATAATCAATACCGTTGTCGCAGACACAATAGCAAAGGCGACCGTTGGTTCCGGACCGATATTCAGCCAAATCAAGGCGCTAATCACGGCAATGATCATGATCGTCGGTACAAAGTATCCCGCGATCACATCGGCCAGTCGTCCAATAGGCGGCTTAGAGTTTTGTGCTTTTTTAACCATGTTAATAATATTGGCCAACGCCGTATCCTT
>Ga0115007_10002251_pt1 | contig 11960 bp, 12 predicted proteins | sample ArcOceMetagenome_2_FD_87166 | JGI IMG/M metagenome (GOLD analysis project Ga0115007, IMG submission 87166) | Marine eukaryotic phytoplankton communities from Arctic Ocean - Arctic Ocean ARC135M Metagenome | ecosystem: Environmental > Aquatic > Marine > Oceanic | place: Arctic Ocean | collected... | reverse complement strand
GATGATTATGAGTTGACCACCAAAGGTCGTATCTTACGCTTTGATGGTTACACGCGTGTGATGCAAAGCAAAGGAAAAGGTGACGAAGATATTATCCTGCCAGACGTTAAAGCAGGTGAAGTTGTAGCACTAGAAACCATTGACCCTAAACAGCATTTCACCAAACCAACAGCACGTTACACCGAAGCAAGCTTGGTAAAAGAGTTAGAAAAGCAGGGCATTGGTCGTCCATCTACTTATGCTTCCATTATATCTACGATCCAAGATCGCGGTTATGTTGAAGTGCAAAACCGCCGTTTCTATGCCTGTAAAATGGGTGATATCGTTACAGAGCGATTAACCGAGAATTTTACGGATTTAATGGATTACAGTTTTACGGCTCGTATGGAAGATGCGCTGGATGATATTGCGCATGGAGAGGCGGACTGGAAAGCATTGTTGGATCGTTTCTATCAGGGTTTAGTGCGTCGTTTAGACGAAGCTAAAGATCCAGAAACGGGGATGCGTCCTAATAGCCCTACTGATACTAATATTCCGTGTCCTGATTGTGATCGTCATATGATGATTCGTACCGGCAGCACGGGTGTGTTTCTAGGTTGTTCAGGTTACAGCTTACCGCCCAAAGAGCGCTGTAAAGCAACGATCAACCTCATCCCTGGCGATGAAGTGGTTAGTGCGGATGGTGACGAGGAAGAAGAATCTCGTATCTTGCGTAATAAACGCCGTTGCAGTATTTGTGATAGCGCAATGGATAGCTACTTAGTTGATCAGCATCGTAAGCTGCATGTCTGCGGTAACAACCCTGATTGCCCCGGTTACGAGGTAGAAGAAGGTAACTATCGCATCAAGGGCTACGATGGGCCTACGATAGAATGTGATAAGTGCGGATCGGAAATGCAGCTTAAAAACGGCCGCTTTGGTAAGTATTTTGGTTGTACCAATGAAGAATGTAAGAATACACGTAAGTTGCTAAAGAGCGGCGAAGCAGCGCCTCCTAAGATGGATCCAGTGCCTATGCCTGAACTGGCATGCGAAAAGGTCGAAGATACGTACATTTTACGTGATGGAGCCAGTGGTTTGTTCTTGGCTGCAAGTCAGTTTCCGCGTAATCGTGAAACGCGAGCGCCAAAAGTGATTGAGTTGTTACCGCATCAAAAAGAGATTGATCCTAAGTACGATTTCCTGTTTAGTGCGCCAACAAAAGATCTCGATGGTAATGAAACTATCGTCCGCTATAGCCGTAAAACCAAAGAGCAGTATGTCATGACGGAAATTGAAGGCAAAGCAACCGGGTGGAAGGCATTCTACGAAGGTAATAAGTGGGTACCCGTTGATCCTAAAGCGAAAAAAGCCAGCAAGTAGCTGGCTTCATCTGGTGCTTTTTGTGGGCGGCGGTTCAAGGTGCTGTGAGGACGTGCGATGAGTCAGGTATATCTGGTTAGAACCAATCAAAAGCTCAATTTTGCGCGTATTCATGTTGATGCTCTACAAGCGGCTCAATCATCAAACAGCTGGGATCAGCATGCGATGATTGAGTCTTATCATGAGTCCGCTTTATTTTTGATGGCTTCAGCCTATAGTGCTTTTCTAAAAGAGCTGGCTGAAAAGTACCGTTTTAACCCCGATGCAGTCACTGATTTGGTTGATCTTCAGCGTCTACTCGACAAATCGGTGCAGGAATCACCGGAACTCATTGAGTTATTAGCACTAGAGTCGAATGCGCAAAGTTGGCTGTCAAAAATGCTATCGGCTTATCAAGGCTGCTGGTCAGCAAGTGACAGGTTTAGTCATTCTGCGCAGGCTAAAGGCGCCGTAAAAACGGCATCAAGTCTATCTGAAATTCACGTGGTGCAAATTAATCCCGATCACGCTGATGATGCGGATATGCTTGTGCAATATAGAGCGTGGTTAACGGACTTTAGGGCTCTGCTAGAGCGCCTGCGGACAAGTATGCAAGAATGGTAATAGTCTTAAATTAAACCTAAGACCGCTGTATTACCGTAGAGCTAAGCTAACAATTAACGTTAAAATTAATAGTAAGGGTATTGGATAGTTAGATGGATGAGATGGTGTTAGAAATTGTGCGTTTGGCAACGGGTGAGTTTGTAATTCGTCGGTCGGGCGAGGACGAAGCTCTAATGACGTTGAATTTATCTCAAGTAGTGCAAGATAATTTGTTAGAAAATACAGAAGAACTAGCACGAAGAATGTTAGTGGCTGGCGCTCATATTATGTCGGATTTAGTCAATGAAGAGGGATCGGATATAGAGGCTGATGAGATATCAGCTGACGATATGATCCGCCCCTCAACCATTCATTAAAAGGTGGTTTTGCCTTTCCTGTCATTGTCTGTAGCGCCATTTTATATCGATTAATTAATGGCGTGACGACGCCGAATTAAAATCCCATTACTGACGCCTTTTTTAGCGCTGGTTTGCAGCCGCTGAAATGCATCATCTGAGATATCTCCAATCCAACTTATAACCGCATGGCATGTGCCAGTGCTGAGTGCCTTTTCTGCCAGTTGCTGTGTGCTGTTATGCTCGTCTGGGTAAAGTAGGATTACTTTTTTTAGATCAATGCCTGCATCCTGTAAAAGTGCTTTTGGTAAATTGATAGGTGGTGAAATCCACGCAAACCAGCGGTCTTCGTGGCTGAGCTTAGCGAGTAAGGGCATTAGCATTGGCATATCCGTTAAATCACCGCTTTGGGTTACGATCTCGGTAATTTTTCCGTAGTCAGCTGCAATCCGCGTTTGAGGACTTGGCTTTTTACGTATATTGCCTAAATCATTGTGAGAATTGATTAGGCCTGAAACGGTTTTGTTATCGGGAATAAACATCTGCATTATGGCTCACTCCCTTGACGAATAACGCCGACACCTAAGCCTTCTATCGAAAGCTCACTGCTTCGAAGGTCGATGACAATGGGTTCAAACTCTTCGTTTTCTGCGATCAATTCGACGATATGTCCATCACGTTGAAAGCGTTTAACAGTGACTTCGTCACCGATTCGAGCAACCACAATCTGCCCGTTCTGTGCTTCTGAGCATTGGTGAACCGCTAGCAAATCGCCATCCATAATACCGATGTTTTTCATGCTCGTGCCGTGTACGCGCAGTAGGTAGTTAGCGGGGGGGTGGAAAAAGTCGGCAGAAATCGTGCAATGCTCTTCTATGTGTTCTTGCGCTAAAATGGGGTTACCGGCGGCCACGCGACCGATGAGTGGTAATCCTTGGGGTTCTGTCTCTTCTAAGTCGGGAACTCGAATGCCGCGCGATGTCCCAGGGATCATCTCGATCGCACCTTTACGGGCTAAGGCCTTCAGGTGTTCCTCTGCCGCGTTAGCGGACTTGAAGCCAAGCGAACGCGCTATGTCGGCACGAGTTGGCGGGTAGCCTGTCGCATCGATATGATCGCGGATGCAAGCGAGTACTTCTGATTGACGCTTTGTTAGTTTCATAATAGTGCCCGTCATATTAGTGCCCGTAATTAGATGACTGTTTTTTTATACAGTACATGTGATTATATACAGGCAAGGTCGGTTGTAAAGAGATTTTCTGTTTATATATCCAGTATCTTGATATTATCCCCGCGACATTGAAATCAGGATTTACGTTGTGCTTAGCGATGCTTTAAAACAATCAATACAAGATGCTTATCGCCAGTTTCTAGGCTTGCATAACCTTAAGCCTCGCTATGGGCAAAAAATGATGATTGCGCAAATAGCGCGAACATTAGGCAGCATAGAAAGTAATGAAAAGGGTGAGCGTACCAGTGACAACCATATTTGTTTGATTGAAGCAGGTACGGGTACGGGTAAAACGATGGCCTATCTTATTAGCGCCATTCCTATAGCGAAGGCACAAGGTAAGTCATTAGTCATCTCTACGGCCACCGTTGCGCTGCAAGAACAGTTACTTCACAAAGACCTCCCGGAAGCCTCGCGGTTAATGAGCGAACCTGTACGTTACATTTTAGCTAAAGGGCGAGGGCGTTACTTTTGTGTGTCACAGGCTGAAAAACTGCTAGAGGGTCAGGGCGAACTTGGGCAAATGGCGCTTTATGAAGATGAAATTGCACAGCGCATGGAGCCTGATGCGGTTGCTTATTACAGTGAGCTAATGGATCGTTTCGCGTCAGGAAGTTGGGATGGCGACCGAGATAGCTTGTCCGTTGAGTTAGAAGAGGATGTTTGGCAGCCGTTGACCAGCGATCATACACGCTGTACCAATCGTCGCTGTAGCAACTTTTCAATCTGTCCTTTCTTTAAATCACGCGACTCCTTAGATAAAGCGGATGTCGTTGTCGCTAACCATGATTTAGTGCTGGCTGATCTGTCGTTAGGCGGTGGCGCTATTTTGCCTGATCCTGCACAAACGATTTATGTGTTCGATGAAGCACATCACCTATCCGCTAAAACGACAGGTCATTTTGCCTATAATTTGCGTGTGCGCAGTACCGAGCGCTGGCTTAAAACCATGACCCGTCAACTAGAGCACATGATCGATGAGTGCGATAGTCAGCCGGTACTGCTGCAATATATAGAGCGTATGGAACCCTCAAAAGCCGAAATGATAAGCTCGCTTGAGCAATTGCAGCTTAGCTTACGACTCATGTTGCTTGAGGGAGATAACCGTCCAAAGGACCGCTTTCGGTTCCCTAAAGGCATCTTGCCTGAATCGCTTACGGTTCCTGCTGCCGGGATTGCGGCAGCAGCAGAGAAATGGATGCTGAAAGCCGAGCAGATTGTTGATTTACTAAAAGAAGCCCTCGATGGCGGCATACCTGAAATTGATAAAGCCGTAGCTGAGCGTTGGTATCCTCGGATGGGGCAGATGTGGGCGCGCTCACAATCTATTTTTTGGTTAGCGCGTAGCTATGCAGTGGCTGATATTGAAGGTATAGCGCCTACGGCCCGGTGGGTCAATTTAGTTGAATCCTCTGATGGAATCGACTTTGAATGCCGTAGTAGCCCTGTTACTGCGGCCGATACACTGGAAGAGCATCTATGGAAGCCCGCTTATGGTGCGGTGTTAACTTCCGCGACGTTAACGGCATTAGGTCAATTTACACGTTTAATCGATGATCTGGGTTTGCCACCCACTGTATCATGTGAACAATTACCTAGTCCGTTTAATTACGCCGAAGCGGCCTGCTTAAAAGTACCTAAAATGCTGGCAGATCCGAGTAAGCCCGAAGACCATACGCAAGAAGTCAGTGCTTTTTTAAACGATAGTCTGCAAAAAGCTACTGCAACACTGGTATTATTCAGTTCTTGGCGACAAATGCTGACGATTCGTGATCAATTGGATGATAAAATCCGTGAACATGTTTTAATCCAAGGTGATTTGACCAAGAATGAGATTATTAAAACTCACAAGTCAGTAATCGATGAAGGGAAGCCAAGTATCATATTTGGACTTGCTTCTTTTGCTGAAGGTGTAGATTTACCTGGGGACTACCTAGTTGAAGTAATTATTACCAAACTGCCTTTTGGTGTGCCGGATGATCCGGTAGATGCAACGATGGCAGAGTGGATAGAACAGCGGGGCGGTAATGCATTTATGGAGTGGACCGTTCCGGAGGCCTCAATACGCCTCACACAAGCCGCAGGTCGCCTGTTGCGTACAGAGCAAGATAGCGGCCACATAATTCTGCTGGATCGACGGGTAGTAACCCGCCGCTACGGACGACAACTATTGGATGCGTTACCACCATTCCGCCGAGAAATCGAATAAAGTGAGTACTATATTGGACGCTACAGCAACAGCTAACGAATCAACGCCAAATGATGAAAACTCAGTGGCTAAAGAAGCTGAAAAAAATACCTCAAGTAAAAGTGATAAACGCCGCGCTCCTTCGCGTGCCCGCAAGACTAAAAAAGAAAGCTCTTGGTCACCTGCTGAATTTATCGTAGCTCAATCGGAAGGTAAGAAGCGCTTTCTTGACTTTAACCTTCCGGATCAATTGTTACATGGAATTCAAGACTTAGGCTTTGAATATTGCACGCCTATTCAAGCCGAAACGATTAAGCCGGCTTTGGCGGGTAAAGATATTATTGGTAAAGCACAGACAGGCACCGGTAAAACGGCTGCGTTTTTGGTGGGTTTAATAACGGACTTAATTGATTACCCGTTAACTGAATCACAACGTCAAGGTGAGCCTCGTGCATTGATCATCGCGCCGACTCGTGAACTGGCCTTGCAAATAGCGGATGATGCGGAGCTGCTCACTAAATACACAGATTTACGTGTAATAGCGTTAGTGGGTGGAATGGATTATGAAAAGCAGCGTAAGCAAATCAAAGGTGGTAACACTGACATCTTAGTCGCTACACCGGGTCGTCTAATTGACTTTGTGCGCTCTAAAGATATAGATCTATATAATGTTGAAGTCTTAGTGTTAGATGAAGCGGACCGAATGCTAAGCATGGGTTTTATACCAGATGTGCGGACTATTATTCGGAATACACCGCGTAAAGGTGCTGAGCGCCAAACGTTGTTGTACAGCGCTACGTTTACGGACGATATTATGAATCTTGCGCGTCAGTGGACCGTTGATCCCGTGCAAATTGAGATTGAAGCTGAGCGTCAAACGACCGACAACATAAGCCAAAAAGTCTTCTTAGTATCCAGTAGCGAAAAGTATAAGTTGCTGCGTAACTATATCCGCATTAATAAAATTGAGCGTGTTATTGTGTTTTGTAACCGCCGTGGTGAAACACGTTCACTTGCAGAAAAATTACGACGTGATGGTGTAAAAGCCGCATTAATGTCCGGTGAGATTCCGCAACACAAACGTGTAAAAACCCTAGAAGATTTCCGTAGTGGTAAAATTACGGTATTGGTCGCGACTGATGTAGCTGGCCGGGGTATTCACATTGATGGTGTAACCCATGTTGTTAACTATCAATTACCTGAAGATGCAGATGATTATGTACACCGTATAGGCCGTACTGGTCGAGCCGGAGCAGTAGGTACGTCGATTTGTTTCGCGTGTGAAAATGATTCCTTCATGATTCCTGAAATTGAGTTGGAAACAGGCGTTAAGCTTGAATGTATCCATCCTGATGAAGATTTGTTGGTTGAGTTTGACCCTAAGGTTGAAGCAACTCTGGAACCTGTCGATGTAACCAGTGCAGAGGAAGTGAGTGCAGGGGATGTTAGTGAATCAGCACCGGAGCCGGTTAGCGAACAAACCGCCATCGATGCTGATCAGGTTGTGAAAAGTGATAATGAGCTTAGCACGCGTGAAAAAGACGTCTGATACTGTTCAAGATAGGCATAAAACGCAGCGTATAGCGCGTGTATTGGCTCTTACTGTCAGTGCGCTATTTGCTGCAATAGCTGTTGCAGGGTTTCAACGTACAGGTGACTTCCTCCAGTTGGGGGTGTTTTTGGCGTTATCTGTGGTTGCTTATTTTGTCATTGTCTTCATTTTTAAAGGTGTAGATCGTTTGCTGGATAGCGTGGATGATCGCGAACACTGAGATAAATAAGCTAAGGATCTAACATGAGCGCAGAGCAGCGAAAGGTTGCTGTGTTAGGCGGCGGTAGTTTTGGTACCGTTATCGCCAACATCATGGCAGAAAAAGGGATTCAAGTTGCGCAGTGGATGCGAAGTCAGGAAAGAGCTGATGAAATTAATCAGCATCATACGAATGGACGTTATTTGCCGGGTTATCCGTTATCGACTGCCTTAGTAGCGACAACCGATATAGAGGCGGCGGTGCTTGATGCTGAGCTTATTTTTGTGGCTATTCCCAGCCAAAGCTTTCGAAGTGTGGTTCATCAGATTCAGTCGATCGTCACGGCGCAGCAGTGCGTTATTAGTACGACCAAAGGTATTGAGGGTGAAACCTTTAGCTTGATGAGTCAGATCTTAAAAGACGAACTCCCTCAAGCGATGGTAGGTGTTTTGAGCGGCCCCAATCTAGCGAAAGAGGTGGCGCAACATCAGTTAACAGCAACGGTCATTGCCAGTGATCACGAGTCGTTACGCATCGCTGTTCAATCCGCTTTGCAGCAAAGTTATTTTCGAGTTTACGCAAGTTCTGATACCTATGGCGTTGAACTGGGTGGAACGCTCAAAAATATCTATGCCATAGCTGCGGGTTTGAGTGCCGCCTTGGGTATGGGCGAGAACACCAAAAGTATGCTGTTAACGCGTAGCCTCGCTGAAATGAGCCGCTTTGCTGTCAGTATGGGTGCAAACCCAATGACTTTTCTTGGATTAGCCGGTGTGGGTGATTTAATTGTGACGTGCATGTCACCGCTGAGTCGCAATTACCGAGTGGGTTATGCATTAGGCAGTGGTACCACTCTAGAGGATGCTATTACGTCGTTAGGTGAAGTAGCCGAAGGCGTTAATACCATTCGTATCATTAAAGAAAAAGCTGACGAAATGCACATCTATATGCCCTTAGTCACAGGGTTGTATGAGATCGTTTTTAACGGTGCTCATGTAAAAGAGGTAGCTAAAGCTTTAATGACGAGTGAGCAAAGTACGGATGTTGAGTTTGTCTTGCCGAGGACTGCTGGATAATGTTGACTTTAATGAGACACGGCGAAGCCAGCTGGGCCAGTGAGACAGATGAACAGCGTGAGCTAACTGAACAAGGTGTCGCTTTTGTGAATCAGCAGGTTCAGCACTATGCTTCGCGTCTTGTTTCGGTGTCTCGTATTATTGCTAGTCCTTACTACCGCACTCGTCAAACCGCTAGCTTAATGGCGACCGGCTTAAATCAGTTACGCGACGTCGAGAAAAGCAATACTGACTCCGCTTTGTCCTCACAATTGAAAGATAGTATTGACGTGATTTTAGATGACCGCCTAACCCCTGATGTGTCGATTGCCGATGCCGTTTTGGCATTAGAGCAATACTGGGAGCCGGAGCTGTTAGTCGTAACACATCAGCCTTTAATTGGTTTGCTCACCAGTTATCTGCTACATGGCTCGGTACTTTATCCCGAGCCGCTATTACCTGGGCAGCTAGTCTCCATGGAAATGGAGTGGCCGGGAGCGGCGCAAGGGATTCGTATTCCACAATAATAAAATTAGAATAATTTTGTACTCTCATTGCACGTGCGATGGGTTATTCAAAAGGTATTGCTATGCATGAAGTGACTTACGCTCTGGATCATCTAACGCTGCGTGCAGTAGAGTCAGGACAGGGGCAGCCTGAGACAATTATAGCGCTACATGGCTGGTTAGATAACGCTAACACGTTTAACGAGTTGCGCAAGCATCTGACCGATTACCATTTTGTTGCATTGGATTTGGCAGGGCATGGACACTCGGACCATCGTCCTCCCGGCGACACGTATTACATTTGGGAAAATGTCAGTGATTTACTATCTCTGATGGATCTGCATGGTTACAGTAAAGTGACCTTATTAGGGCATTCGATGGGGGCTTCGGTTGCTGCATTATTTACGGCTTTGTTTCCAGAGCGTGTTAGTCGATTGTATATGATCGAGGGCATGGGCCCGCCAGTGTATGACGAAAAAAAATTCCCGCAGTTAATGGCAGATGCCATCCTCAAACAAAAGCGCCTTAAAAGACGTACGTTACGCCCATACCCTGACCTAGAGTCTGCTATTAAAGTCCGTATGACAAGCCGGTGGCCAGTCTCGCGTCAGTCAGCTGAATGGCTAGTAGAGCGTGGCGTAAAGCGTGATGAGAATGGCTTTTCATGGTGTAGTGATCATCGCCTAATGCTGCCATCCGTTAATCGGATGACGGAGAAGCAAGTACTTGCTTGTCTAAATGCTATCAAAATTCCTGTACGCCTGTATTTGGGGCTAGAAGGTATCGATATGTCAGCAGCTCAACCTCGTATGGATCAGATTGCTGAACTGGACGTTATGCGTTTGCCGGGTAATCACCACCTGCATATGGACCCGGAACCTGCATTAACGATAGCGTCAGACATCAATAGCACGTTAGGCTGATCCTTTTGCTACACTGCAGTATAAAAAGGATGCTTCATGATCAAACACGTTTTTACCTCTTTTGTTCCTAAAACATTAATTATTCGGTCCTTAGTGGCTCTTTGTATTTTGCCATTGTCTTTACAAGCGGCGACAGATGTTAGTGGATCATCTGACGATACGAGTATCGATCGCTTTCGCGGCTCCTGGATTGTTAATTATCGTCAAACACCCGACGATGATTATCGGTTAGTGTTAGGCGGCATCGAAACTGTCAATGGCGCCGAGCGCCCAGAGCGTTCGCAGCGCCTGTCGGGGCAGCTAACCCGCATTACTTATCAAATGCCTGAAACAAGCCGTACTCGAGAGCTTAACCGTTTCTTTACTGATCAGTTGGTAGGACGGGGTGCCGAGGTGCTTTTTGCTTGCAGTGGCAGGGCGTGTGGCAGCAGTACCGTATGGGCAAATCAGATTTTTAATGAATCTAAGTTGCTGGGGTTGGTCGACTCGCAATATGTGATTACTGCTCAACTACCGGGGCAGTATGCCGTTATCTATATTGTAGAGCGCGGTAATCGGCGTATTTATGCGCATATCGATTTAATTGAAACGGATTCAGCTGCGCGTATTGGTGCTGATGTTCTAGAACGAAAGTTTGCGGTTGTCGCAGTAGATCAATTACCGGATGTGGCTTTGATTGCTCAAATTAATCAGCAATTGCTTCAAAAGGGACAGCAGCCAACATTGGTTGTGCATCATCAAGGGAGCAATCTTGATGATGCTTTACGCCAAAGTCAGCGGTTTGCTGAAGAACTGGCATTAGGTTTGGCCGAGCAGAATGAGGTTGTGCCAGTCGCGTCAGTGGGTGCATGGGTGCCTTCAGTGCTCCGAGAATTTCAATCGGTTATTATGTTGGTGATAGGGGATTAGCGATGGCTACCGTCTCTTTAGTGCTGGGCAGCGGTGGTGCACGAGGCTATGCACATATTGGTGTGATAGAAGTCCTTGAAGAACATGGATACACCATTAATTGTGTAGCGGGCAGCTCCATGGGAGCGTTAGTAGGTGGTTTATATGCTGCTGGCGCTTTAGAGGATTATGCAGATTGGGTTAAAACGTTGAATCGTTTTAACGTGCTTGCCATGTTAGATATCACGTTCAAAATGGGCGCGATTCGTGGTGATAAGCTGTTTAGTAAACTGCGTGAAATAGCGGGTGACCCCGACATTGAATCGTTGCCTATTCCTTTTACCGCTGTCGCTACGGATTTGGTGCATCATAAAGAAATATGGTTTCAACGCGGATCGCTGCAAGATGCTATCCGTGCTTCTATCGCTGTACCCGGTGTGTTTACACCGGTAGAAGAAAACCGCCGAGTATTAGTTGATGGCGGTATTCTTAACCCGCTGCCTATTGTCGCGACTGTCGCGGCTCATTCCGATTTGATTATCGCCGTCGATTTAAATGGGCAGGGAGATCTACCTGATTTTGAAGTCCCCCAGCCTAGTTGCCCTATTTTGGCGACAGATGGCCCTCATTACGATGCACAAGTGTTGCGCGAGTTAGAAGCCGATAAAGAAGCGCTTCGAAAATCAAAGCTCGATGGTAACATCGATATTCTCATGGGGGCGATTGAAGTGATGCAGGGAGCGCTTAGCCAATACAAAGTGGCGGGTTATCCTCCTGATTTGCTCATATCTGTTCCTACTGACACATGCCGATTTCATGACTTTCATCTGGCGACGGAAGTGATCGCTGTGGGGCGACAAGTGGCAGAATCGGCGTTAGTTAAGTTAGAAAATCAATCGCTTAGTCGCTAATGTTCTCTCGCTATCTATAGCTCCCGAGTTGTGTTTATTCATCCTTGTACCTATTTTACGAGCGATTATTTCAGTTTTTATTTTATAAATTGGATTAAAAGAAAACTGTTAACTACTATGTACAAAAGCTGAATAATAAGACTTTTCGGCAATTATTGATTGTCAGTTTTAATCGTTTACCGAATACTATTTGTACAGGGGCCCCTC
>Ga0115007_10002245_pt1 | contig 11979 bp, 8 predicted proteins | sample ArcOceMetagenome_2_FD_87166 | JGI IMG/M metagenome (GOLD analysis project Ga0115007, IMG submission 87166) | Marine eukaryotic phytoplankton communities from Arctic Ocean - Arctic Ocean ARC135M Metagenome | ecosystem: Environmental > Aquatic > Marine > Oceanic | place: Arctic Ocean | collected... | reverse complement strand
TTTGTTGATGTTCCAATTTATATCGGAACATGTAGAAATCCTACGTGCGCAAACTGGATTATGATCTGCTCACGTCCCCTACAGTACTAGTAGCAAAAATAGAAAAAAAAGTACGACTTACTACTATTAGTAGTATGATAACAAAAATCTGTTGACAACCTTACTAAACCTCATCTATTACGAAGAATTACCAATAGCAAGCTCGAGCTTGCCGTATAGTCGTCAAGATGATTGTCGTCTTTGTCATCGACACTTCCCCTTCAATGGGTAAACATCTTGTGGACAACAATAGTACTAACAGTCCTGGCAGCAATGGAAACACAAGTAGCATGTCGCGATTAGATCTCGCGAAAATGGCTGTCGAAAAAGTGGTAACTGGCTTGAAAAAGAGAGTACACGAGCACAATTTAAACTTGCAGCAGCTCCCACCTAAACTTCAAGAGTCATTTCACAATATTGGATTGGGATTTACCCAGAAAGATGAATTTTTGCTGTTAACGACAGCACCACAATCGACAGCGATTTGTGGTGCGGGGGGAAGGCTGTTGGTTGGATACGGGGCTGATCATTATGCGGGAAATGCTTCCACAACATCGGGTACAGCAGAAACTCCGGTAATGGAGCAACCGGTAATATCACATGGAATCGACAGCTTTCAAAGAGAGTTGAAACGCATCAAAGCAAATCAACACCACAAGAATCAGAAAGATGGATCCTCGTCAAAACAATTTCCAGAAGATGGAGGCGGAATTACAGGACTCAATGCAGCTCTATCAGCCGGTCTTCAAATGTTGTCAAGGTATCGCCTTAAATTCAAGGCTACTGAAAACTTTGCAATGGGGCGATTGCCATCTGCAGCAATCTTGAATCCAAGTATGGGAGGAGCTGCTACACATGCATTACAACCAGCGTGTATGATAATAATCACTGACGGAGCTTGTTTGAGGTCATCAGCGTCCGAAGGTGGAGGAGCCCTTAAACTTCAACCTTCTACATTGTTACGGGAATTTTATCAAGAACCATTTCGTTGGGATCAGCGAATATTTTGTCTAGGAGTGGGAGGAAAAGAGTCAACTTTATCTACCCAATATTTGCATCCTCATTTGCGAGCACTTTGTGAGGTAACAGGTGGTAGTCATATGATGTTACGATCGGCAAATAAGCTCTCCCACCTATCCGATCTGTTGGTTAATCTCATGGCACCTCCTAGACCACGAGAGTTACCAATAAAAGATCCCATTTCATTCCCCTCCGGAAATCAGCAGCAGCAACAAGAACAAAACTCTTCTTCTATAACGAAGGGTACGTTTGTGAATGGTGGACCAGTGGTATGTTTTCAAGCATTGGAACCTGATATAAATACGGGCAAAGCAGCTGCCAAACACCGAGCGGTTATCTCCTACGTACCAATTAGTCTATGTGACACATTGTCCTCGACGTCCGTTTCTGGAGTTTCTTCTGGAGATACCGGTATGTTTCAGCCTCCCGTTTGGTGCATTCCAGAATCTTTTTTCCCAAACAAAAAGCTTGACACTTTACCGCCACGTCCAGCTCAACCGCACTTATTGTATTCGAGATTTCCATCACGACTAGGATCTAAATGTTTCGAACCATCTTCTGCGATGAAAGCATTGGCTCGTCTTGATCAACTAGTTTTGATGAATTTGAAATTCATTACACCTTCGGGAACTTTCAGCAGTAATCAACAATCACGATTCTTGAAACGAGATGTATATGTTTGCGAATGGATTTCAGTGGAGGGGAAAGGAGCGGAAGCACCGAACAGCTCTCAGGCTGTTGAGTATTTTCCAGTACTAGTATCTGGGGCAGGACGGCCCACTCTCAGTGATGGGGAGGGTAATTTTTTGTCAATTGGAATTCTTCATGTTCCGCCTCGAACATCGACGACAACATCTTCCTCCCACTCTTCAGCAGACCGATTGTCGACGCTCACTCTTCTGCCACCAGAACCTCATGTTTTACTTCCATTGCTCATCCGGGCTGCAGAAGCCGAACATCGTGTTTTGAAAAAGGCTATATCGTTGACTGAAAACAAAGACTCGGCACCAGTCGGATTGATCCACAAAAAAGCGTCGGCAGCCTCTCGATCAGTCCATCTAGATGAAAGCTGGAGAAACGAATTTAGAGCATATCTATTCCGATTGCCTCCGTATTATCAAACTGCATTGAAACGTAGTCTACGAGGTGTTTTACCGTCGAGTGCTCATTCTCTATTGAATACAGATGGTTCAGAAGGGGCACTTTCGTCACAGTGTTTCTCCAAGATCTGTTTGCAGAAAATCCGCAATGCAGAACAAATAGCTAAGACTACTAATGAAAGACTGGAATATCAGGAGGTAGAGTTGAGACGGCGAGGGGTGCCCATTCTTGACGTACCGAGTCGGTCCGATCAAAACCACCAGCATCAAATGTCATCTAGGGGAAATAATACCGCAAAGAGTACAAAGAATACTGTTCCGACGATCAAATATGGACAGTATGATCCTAGATGTCCAGTTGAAAGTTATCTAACCGCGTTGCGACAGATGCCGGCCCCTTGGAGGATTTCGTCAACTGCGGGGTCTGGAGTTACTACAAATTCAAGTGCGAAAGATGAAGGAGCCGGCACCAAGGAAAAAATAAGAAAACATAACGCATTGGATGTCATAGGCGATCTGCCCGGGAATTGCCTCATGGCATATTATGAATCGAGAAGAAGATGGATCTTTGGTGGTTCTGGTGTATCAACACGAGGGCTACATATAGATGGCGTCAATAACGATGGTAGCAATGTTCAGCACTGTGAATTTAAGAAGGACAAATTAAAAGAATCATTGCTTTCATTTGCTGGAGTTGGCGTATCTGAATTAAATGCAACTACTACAGCCAAGATGGGTGACTATCGGGAACGACTTCTTTGGTCACGTGCACCAGTTGTGGGCTATGGTGCGAATGATTGCACGGGAGTAGCAGCAACAACTTCACAGACAGGCGCTCCCGTTTGGTCTGTGGATGATGATGCGATGCCAATCGCATTCTTCGATGAAAGAACTGGTGAATTCGTTGATTCAGTCCAAGCTCGCTTACGCTCGCGGCTATTTGTCAATTTCGGAAATCGTAAGATAAAATGACTATGGTATGAAATCGACTTCTTGAATCATTTAAAATTCTCATCTTATCTTGTTTTTGTTATGTTTACGTTTATTTTCCTCTTATTTAGCTTACAAGGATAAAAGAGCAAACTCAATTATTCCCGGAGCGTATTTGAATCAACGACCCAAAAAAGGTACCGACGAAGACGATGATGGAGGACCAATGACACCTCCTACGTCCCCTCCCCATGACACATTTTCTGCAACAGAGGGTGAAGGTGAAGGCGAAGCTGTTTTTGCCGGAAAGCCTATCTCTAGAGGGGGCTCACGAAAATCAACTATGAAAAGTGAAGATATACAGGATGAAAAACCACATGCAAAAAGGCGAAAAATGTCTTCAGAAAAGCTTTCTGGACAGTCTCCTTCGCCACCAGTCGCTGAAGGTAAAGCAGAAGGGATTGCAAACGTACAACGAGGTAAACTTGATAAATCAAAAGATGAAAGACAGTCCACTTCTCAGCCACCTCCACCCCCCCCTCCTCGACAATCTTCGGGCAAGCAGCAACCTCGTCCTCCTTCTCGACCACAGCCGCAACCACCGAAGCCCGCTGTTCCTCCTCCAGCACCTCCACCGAAGCCCGTCGTTCGTACGAAACCACGACCGCCGCCCCCACCAACTCACAAACCACCACCTCCTCGTCCTCCGAACTCAACAAGACCTCCCCCACCCCCTTCTAAACTAGAGCAACACACCAAACAAAGCGCACCAGTATTACAAGGCGCACACAGTACCGACAGTCTGGATTTGCAAACACCTGATACAAAACCAAATGTAAATTTGCCTCCAGGTTGGATTTGTACGTGGTCTAAAAGCCAAAAACGCTGGTATTTTTTCAATACTAAAAACAATAAGAGTGTGTGGCAGTGGCCCCCTCCATAGTTTATAGCTAAATTCAAGGGACAATATAGGATATAGATAGATAATGACAATTCTCATTTTTAATAAACGATATCTAATAGTCATTCAATACCATTAAAGTTTCATCAAGTTGTATGGCTGCATTGTCTAATCGTTCCAGTCCTTGGCAAAACCTAGAAAACATTAACTTGTCCAATTCATTTTCATTTTCCAATTCATTTTCTGCTTCTTTCGCCCGTTCAATCCAATCCTTACCGACTTCAACTTCGTGTTGCCGTCGCAATCTCATGTTACATAAAGCTGTGCAGACATTATCAGCTGCATTACGTGTACATCGCGATCGAGAATACCCCCACAAATAAATCATACTGGAAGGGTTGTGCTGCTTCCCCTGATTGACGTTGAAAAGGTCAATATAGTTATCTCTGTACAATCGGTGAAGCAATTCACGGGTATCCTTTGCGGGGACCATGGCAGATTCAGCAACCTAAAGTTAAGTTAAAACCAATGTGAGGATTATAGGATACTTTGTAGAATCAACGTATTACGAATTACATGTATTATCACTAACGTGTTCTTACCTGATCAGACTCCATATATCCATTCATACGAAGAACAGGGCAGATTCGAGCTGCGATCTCACCATGACTATCCAATATGATCTGTACACAAAAACATCAGGGAGAAATACATATAATAGTTAGTGACAAAAAGACGATTTTAATCCATACTGTAGTTGATTACGTTTGTTTACGTGTATATTATTACTCACTTGATGTACAATCCGGTCACGCAAGTATTCCACCAATCTTCTGGTCTGTATTTGAAACTTAGATTGTGCCGGTTGTCCCGGGGCTACTTCGACTTGTTCAACTACAACTGGATCACGTACATGTGATAATTCGACTAACGTTTTATGAATATTGAGAACAACTCCACCCTCTCTTTTTTCATAGTTCTGAATGACAGCTTTTGGTAGATATTTTAGTATCTTATCGATGCTAAAGTTGTGTATGGCCTCAAAGTCTGATGTTGGGACAGCAGAACTGGTGTTGTTGTCGTCGTTGTTGCTGCTTCCGTCGCTATTTTTACTACTTGTCTTTACAATAGCAGTTCCGTATCGTTGTGCAGCTGCAAATTTGAGTGCAGCGGTTACAATTGATCCCGACGATTGAATTTTGTGATTGTACCGTTCCGCAACCAGCCATCCCAAACTTACGGCCCGTAATTGTTCGTGGAACATGTTAATATTAACTCTCCAAATCGCCTTTGCAGGTATGTTTTTATATGGACCATTTCGAAGAAGAGATACGACAGCAGGATCTTCGTCGTCGTCATCATCGTTGTTGTGTGTTTCGTCGCCTGTATTTGTTTCGGTTTTTAGATTATTATTGGTAAATCCTAAAGATTCTTCTGTGAGTTCGGCTTCCTCTTCATCATCCTCTTTGTTCATATCCGTTACTTCAGGCACCAGTTCAAGAAATCCACCCCGAGTCAGTCGTAAAAATGTTTCAAGGACAGACTGTCGACTGGTGTATCGATGATCAGACCTAGTATTTGACTGATCATTATTATTTTCGTTCACATCTTGCTGCTGTTGTTGAAGTTGTTCTACAGTTAAAACAATTGCCTGAACCGTTCTAGCTCGGCCTTGGACCAAGAGCGTTTCTACCAATGTAGCTGCAGTTTCATCCAATGCCTTCTTAACGAATTCAACGAGGCGTGGGTAGCGGGGGAAGAGCCGAGCTCGATCTGTATCTATTTCGTACGTGTGAACTGTTTTAGACTTGCTACCAGTATGATTTCCCTTTTTTGTGCTGATGGTTGTTGTTGTCTTCTTTTTTACAGTAACAATCGAATGTTGGATCATAGTCAAGAGTGAAGCCCTCACAGCTGGATGGGTGGGACGATCTCCATTATTGCTCTTACTATTCAAGGTAGATGCACGCAGCTTACCCAATCGCATAATTTCCTGGCGTTCATCGGACCGGTGTACACTAATATAAGCCTTGGTTTCGATGGTAGCTATAATTTGTGCCAGGGTAGAGCCACCCTTCCGCGAAATCAAAGCATCAGCCACAAGTTGAACTGTAGGTCCAAAGAAATCTCTTATACAATTGGATGCCAGCGTGATGGTAGGTTCATGAGGAATTGACGATAGAGGTGATGTGGACGAAAATCTGGCAAATTGATTAATATTTCTGTTATCGGTCATGATGGTAGATGATAATTTCTAATATCCCGAAGGATGGGAGATAGAGAGATGTTTGGAACGTTAAGGGAAAAGACTCTGAAGTCGATGAATAGCTAGATTGTGCAGTAGTTGGTTGTATGTCATATGTCATTCATTTTTATCTTCATGTGAATGTTTGCTGCCTTTTCATTGTGCAAATTGAACATTTTACAAAATTGAAATATTGAAATGTCATCATCATATTTTTTTTTCCCTCCTCACATACATCGATTTATTTGTGGTGGCGCGATAGATCATTATGTGTCCCGCGGGACTAACTGACTGACAGGAGCAAAAATCCGTTAAAGTGGTGGCATCTCGTTATTATTTGAAAAAATGAGTGTCTCGCAAAAAGCAATTCATTTCACACATTCACAAAACACTTTCTTTTTTCCCACAACTTAATCTCTGATAAGTTCTGTATCCGAATCTTCGCCCCTCGTAATTGGAAATATATATTGAAAGAATAAAGAATAATAATGATAATGCAAATAATGAACACTGTATTCCTTTTCGTTGTTGCGTTGGCTTTGGGTGTCGCTACTACTCCTGCGATGGCCACGGAAAATAATGATCCAAATGTAAGTTGAGAGGGATTGTCTTCTTTTTGCGTGTGCATTTATGTGACAATAGTATAATTTGTTCTCATTCCTTTCGTCACTATTATAACATTATAACGTTGCATACTTCACTTCAGATCTACAAAACAACTGCGATGTTTGAAATTCAATTCACGACAGAAAATGAATTTTCGACAGAGGATATCTACCACATAGAAGAAGCGAGCTCTTTGTACTTGAATGAATTGTTGACGAACGAAGAATCTCTCCCGTTTGTTGAGCAACCAGATAGTATTATTGATGTGACTGTTGAAGTCCAATCGCAAGAAGTGAACGGAAACGAAATCTCTCTAGACTCCGAGGTGACTGTCATTCATTATGGAAATGTAGGAATTATTGATCTAGCGGCACTTTTCACGTTTCTTGTAAATAGAAACAACACAGATTCACGATTTATATATCTTGATTATCTTTTTCAACCAGATGCAACTATCGAACTCATTTCTTTTGATTTTGTTAGTGAATCTATCGCCATGGCAAGCAACATCACGGCGACATCCGATATGGACATGCAAAATTCAAAATACTCGGGTAATGAGAAAACACTACTTATCGTAACAACGTTTCTTTCTATTACTCTTTTTGGTATGTCAGCCATTCTCATTTGGGTCGGAGGAGGATGGTTGATGCTTCGGAAGAAAGTTCAAGTTCTACTTCTCCGTGATGAAGAGCTTACACGTATGACGCAAAATCATCATCAACAAAATCATCATCAACGAGGTGGTATTCAATCTAAACCAACGGCAGAAACAGAAGGTGGAGATGAGGAAGACCCCGACAACAGCCGTTCGAATGAAAGTCAGTCACATCTTACAAATCCATCTGGGATGCTAGGCGTCAATGATCACCGTGATAATGGTTCATCGGAGAAAGGACCTATTTCTGTTTATGGGCTTGGAGTAAGGACTCCTGCAAAAATTGGTGACACATCAGATGATTTCGATACACCCATGAGCGTGATGAGCACTTATAGTAGTTATTCGGACACAGGACGTGCTCCTATGGGAATTATGTCCATGCGGAAGCTGGTTCCATCAACCCAATTTTTGGAATCTCAACACGACCAAGATCAAGATTCAGATTCAGATCACGACCAAAATGAAACAATGGAAGTGGAACAGAGTTTTGCTGGGATGAAAAAGCTAGAATATTGAAACTAGTAGCTAGAAACAGAAAGAAAATCAAATCGATCATAATTGCATTCTAATTATTTAATACTGTATAATATTACTATTTTTTTAATAAGAAACGGGTCGTACTTCATTCCCCTTCTTAATTTCGCTAAGTTAGAAGATCAAATAAGATAAAGGAAGTTTTTCTTTGTTTTATTTTTTCGTACGTATTCTTCCTCAGTTTTTCATACGTTACGCAACAGGAAAGTCACTCTTTTCATTATCATTATCATTTGCCCAAGCTGGAGCTTCTCCCGGTACAGAATTTCCTCCAAAGAACTCGTCTACAGCACGTAAATCTCGGAGCATCAGTAACGATGCTAATCTAGCAATCACCAATTTCAAACCATTGACGACACGACCTCTCTCCTGCTTCGATTGGGTCTCGAACATATAACTTCCCTTCTGAGTTTGTATCACAAAACTTCGTTGGAGGTGAGCGAATGGATGTAGCTTGCGATCAATCGACTCACATTCTCTCACTCTACATACGTCAAGTAGATCAAGAGATCCCGGTGTTTCGTCGGACACATTCAATACACGAATGTTTAAGTTACTTTCGTGGACGGGTAACCAAGTTAGTTTGGGCAGTAAAAAAGTACCATCAGTAAGATAGATGCCAGATTCTACCCATACCTTGACACAAACAGGCGGAATATTACTGTTTTGGTCGTTCTGCGTTGGATGCCATATCAAAGTAAACTTCTCGTTCTTGGTTGCCTGTGGAAAATGAGAGACGGTAAATAAAATAATGTTAGAATGATATTCTTCGTATCGATACTGATTTAATGATGATTTCAATAATTAATTCTCCTACCTCAATAATATCAAATAAAACTTCCTGCCCAAGTCTTTTCCATTTACGACCTAGTCCAAAACTTCTAGAATCAAGTATATTCAGAGCCTCTCTTGGTTTGGGATTCGTCCCATTTCCTAAAGAACTCTTTCGTCGAGCCATAGCCACCCTAGGACCACACTTCATAATACGCTCTTTAGCATCTTCGGGATCACTATCATAGTACAAGAGCTCGGAATCGTCGGTATCTTCAAACATATTTTTCTTGTTGTTCAATTTTTCCTTTCTATTGATAGCGTCAAAGGAACTAATTGTTTGTAGGAATGCCATATTTTTCGTATCTGCGCCTTCAAAAGTCATCTGTTTTCTTAAATTCTTGAGGCGTATTGCTTTCCCATCAGCATTCCTTGCTCTGTTATGAGGTCGTCTATTTTTCGATTCTTTCCCTGTAGCAGGTTTCACTGCCGCTACATTCCAGAGATCATTGACAGACAATAGTTCACTCATATTTGTGTTGTTACTCAAGAATCCAGAAATGTATTCTTCCGCTACTACTCTTTGATCTTTACCATCAACGTACAAATCTTCCTTGAATTTTTGTTTTAGTTCAAATATACCTGTCATAGAATCAGCGAAGTCCTTCAAGCTTGCAGTGCAGACATCGTCTGCACACCAAGGGCCTGTTGTAACTGGATTTGTGCAAGTAGCTGCTAGATCTGCTAGATCTCCATCTTCTACGGCGACAAGAGCTTGTGATTGACACCCTCCTATTGGATTGCAAGCAAAAGACTCATATAGGGTAGAATCTGTGATCCCATCCATCGTGATCTTCTTTCTATCTAACGTTGCCGCCTGATGATGTCTTTTGTGCTCTAACTCTCTAGGGGATCGTGACCGTGATTTTTTGTTGTTGTTAAGTAGCTTGCTACTATTGATCCTTGAAGACGAGTGTGGTCGAACTCTTCCATCTATAATGGTATCTTTCTTCGCCAAGGTCTTGCTACTATCTACATCGTTCTTCTCAATCCTCGCGTTGGGTCTACGCATCGACTTGTTAATAATCGATTGTTTCTTCGTTATCATCAGTTTGTTGACAAAATCATCATGCACCTTCATGTCAATGCTATCCTCCCTATTATATTCTCTCTCGGAATTTTCTGTATCTCTAAGACCCTCGTCGTTGCGGCTATCAGTGGTATGTTTTTTGTTTTCCATAGATTCTATCAAATTAGTCGGCATAAATTCCTTTGTATTTTGCGTCTCGTAATTTTTGTCGATTTCTGCTGGGTCCTGGTCCCGATGAACGTTTTTATTTCGCTCCTCGGAACGGATGATTTTGTGTTCTATATTAGACTGACTTTTTCTGGTGCGACTAGATTGATGATAATGATTTCCAGGATCAATAAGGCTTCGAATCGCCAGTACAACAGTATCTCGTTCAGCTAGCGATTGCGCTAAAAATGTAAACTTATTCGATTCACCCCCAGTATTTTTCATCTTCACGACGAAGTAAGTTTTATCGGATGGACCACGATTATCTTCCATTTTCTCTGCCGCTGTTTCACTTCCCACTCTCGAAATATGTCGAACTTTTATCTTTATATCTCCTCGGTTGAGTCTAGAACTGTCGTTTTCGCTTTCTTCCTCGTCCCTGGAACGTATACGAATACGAAGGTACGATTTATCGGAATTAGTCGATAGATTTACAGACAGCCTATTGTTTCCACCATTATTTAGCCACGTCTATGAGCAAACAAGGTCACATAAGAAGAAGGAAAATAAAAAGAAATAGGATGAGTATACAAATATATATATGTTGGATCACGAATCAAAAGATAGAACAAGAACAAGGAGAAGAAAAGAAATTTTCGTTTGTATATAATAAATATTATATAATATATAATATATGATATATAATATATAATATCAAATATCTACTCACCAAATTAAAGCCATATTCGAGTTTTTTCGTCAGAATTGAAGAAGATTTATGTCCATGTGACGTTGTTAGTGGTTGACTTCGATGTTGTCGTGATTTTAATTTTTCATAATCATGCCTTGAAACTGGATTAAGCATAGAAGAAGAAGAAGAAGCTGAATTTTGTTGTTGGTTTGTTGAAGACACGGAAGTTAAACCACCACGAGAAGATCGTGATCGTGAAGATGGTCGATTGTTGCTCAATGACGTTTGTTGTGCTAGTAACATGGTTTTGTCTTTGGATGGTGATTAGCTTCTGCTTTTTGACGTCGAGCACGACGAGGCCTTTTGTTTCCTACTAATAGGGGTTACATTATATTCTTCAGCTGGAATATGAAGTATTAACTCATCCTCTCAGATATCAGTGATACCACCACAAAGATTCATTGTATTACTTCGTATATAATATAATATAATATAATATGCAATAGGAGAAATAATAAAATCTCAGATAGATAGATAATTGTCGAGTCAATTTATAATATGTTCTCTGAGTCAAGTCAAGTCAACTACCGTAACTACAGTAACTGACTGCTAGCCGAATGTTTGGTGGAACTGAATGGAATGTTTTTACTTATGTATTGATTATTGTTACGTATGATCGCTGTTCCTCTTACTTTTGCTGAGGAACACTTCACGTGAGACAATGCTAGATGACAATGAGCTAGCTGATAGCTATGATTTTTTATGTGAATTGATCGCAGAATAAAAAGTGAATAAATCAGCGATGGCGGATTTTTTCGTGCTGGTACTGTAGGACCACACGCGCAATTTCCCCGTAAGACTGGTTTAGTCTCATTGTTACGGCACGAATTTGATTTACAAACGTGCACCATAAAAGAAGAGGTATGATCGACGTGTACAAAATGGATTGCTTTGGAAGCGAAGGCAAATCAATTCGGGATTGATTGATTGAATCTTCCTCATACGATCAAATCAGAATCGCAGTTCTGATTGATTCATTCATGCTCAAGCGCGAGCCTACGTTTGAATTCTGAGAATTTGCTTCGTGATTAGAAAACAAAAAGAAGATTGGAATTCAACAAGAAGTATCAAATCGTATGTTGAAACAGAAGGAATCTCCCAATCAAATCTTACATAAGCAGTGACATGTCAAGCAAAGGGCGACGAATTCAATATTTTCTTCATGCCGACTCGACTCGACTCGA
>Ga0115007_10002241_pt1 | contig 11988 bp, 6 predicted proteins | sample ArcOceMetagenome_2_FD_87166 | JGI IMG/M metagenome (GOLD analysis project Ga0115007, IMG submission 87166) | Marine eukaryotic phytoplankton communities from Arctic Ocean - Arctic Ocean ARC135M Metagenome | ecosystem: Environmental > Aquatic > Marine > Oceanic | place: Arctic Ocean | collected... | reverse complement strand
CGGTACCACATCTACATGGGAGTATCTTCGATGTGGCAAGATAGCTGGCGAAGATGTACCCACTCGTAGGTCGAATCACGCTGCTGCAGCATGCGGTGATCATGTTCTAATATTTGGAGGTTGGGGAGTGGACAATGTCACTCCGCTTACTCATTGTGAGCTACTACACATAGAATCCTTATGTTGGACACACTGCTCGACACGTGGACCATTTGAACCCAGTCCAAGAGGCAATCCAACTCTTGTTTACTCGGACGAGAAAAACTGCGCTTTTCTGTTTGGTGGCTGGAATGGCAAACATGCTTTGAATGATTTATGGTGTCTGGATATGAACCAGTGGCAGTGGCAAGAGTTGGTTCAAACTTCCTCCATCATTGATGATAAAAGCGCGGAACGAAGCTGGCCAACCCCCCGAACTGATCACACATCTGTCCTATGGAAACGAGACGAGAAGCATAATAGTATGCTAGTCTTCGGCGGTAACATCGAAGGACATGGTCCCTGTTCGGAATTATGGGAACTTGTGTTCTCAACCATTGCTTGGAATGACACTCGCCTGAATGGTGAAAACAACAAATCATATCATTGGGATACAATCGAAGTTTCTGGACCAAAGCCATCAGCGAGAACTTCTCATACAGCCGCTATTGTTGGAAGACGGAATCACGCAAGAATGGTGATTGTAGGAGGTACTTCTTCGGCATTAGGTGCCGGTCATGGATCTGTGCTTTGTGATGCATGGATATTAGATCTAGATCGTGGACAAAAAGACGGCACGCCTGCTTGGTTGCAACTAGATTGGAGTGGTAATGGTGTAGATCGTTGTAGACATTCGATGGCTTTTGTAGATGCCGAGACAATCGTAATGTATGGTGGTTACGATGGCGAGGTCACGGTCGATGAACGTATCGGGGTATGGCAAGGACATGTGCCACTTGTGGGAGACAAGGAAGGCTCAGTACTTGCAGCAGAATTCACCATAAGTAAAAAACACGAAAAAGCACAAGATAGATGGACAGCAGAAATTCCGGTCAGAGTCGAAGATTTGCCACCTGCAACGCTCGCAAAGGCCAAACGTAGTAGATTACCTGGTGCAATTTACAAAACACTTCATCGCCATGCGGTGTCTCATAATCGTGATACATACATTGATCCTGATAGCGGATATTCTGTCCTTTCTGAAGTTTATTTGAAGAGAAAACCATGCTGTGGGAACGGTTGCAGGCATTGCCCTCACGGTCACGTCAATGTTCCTGGAAATAAGAAGAAATACGATAACACGGATTCAGAGCTAGACTGGTGATGGCATACTGATGCCGTCCTCCACAGGAGAGAATTACTATCATGCATCGCCAGGAAAATCTTGGAAACTATGATTCTACTACTATTACACTTATGTTTTTAAATTTAGAACCTATACTTTTTTGCAACTATACTTTACTATACTATACTTATGTTGTATTGTATTTTTGTATTTATTTTACCATTCCGTTTCACGATAATCTTTAAGGAATTTTCCATAAATTTTAGTATCTGTCATGATAGGATCTAATATACGTGATGCCGCATCAATTTCATCGATTGGTGTTTGAAAGTTATTTACTTCAGCAGTCCGTGATGCAATTTCTAATGGATTTTCATCATTGATCCAACCGGTATCAATAGAATTCATATAAATGTTGTGTGATTTTGCTAAATCTTCCGCAACTGTCCTTGTCATCATATTCAATGCCGATTTTGCCATATTAGTATGTGGATGATTACTCATTTTATATCTATAAAATTTACCTTCCATTGCTGATACATTCACAATATATCGATTTCGAATATCATCAGCATCAGCATCAGCATCAGATTCATCACCATTCTTTTCTTTCTTCTCAATACCGTCACGTTTAATTAGTAATGGTTGTAATTTTGAATTCAATACGAATGGTGCTATAGCATTAATAAACATACATTCCATTACTTCTGGTGTTGATATTTGATCCATTTTCAATAACCATGAATTTGTTTTTCTTAGATCTAATTGTTGGTTATTAATATCACTTAATCCCTTTGGTAATACATCATCAGATATACCAACATCCTCAGGACATAGTATCATTTGTGATGATGCAGCAGAATGACTCATACCTGTTGTTTCAAATGGTGTTGTAACTGCACCGGTAGTAGTTGTCATGGCCGCTGTAGTGGCGTTGGTTGCTAAAGCTGTCGGCGTCGAAGCTGTCGTGGATGAGACCTTACCATTGTCGACATCGTCGTCATCCACAACCATTGCGATGGTGTCATTTTCGATGTTGTTGTTTGTGGTGTCCGTTGTGAAGGAAGTAGTATCGATTTCTAATCGTCCAATGCTACCTTGATTAGAAGAAGCATTATTTGATAAATGTAATTTTCTACGCAAAACTTCATATTCACGACAACCTCTAAGTAAAGATTTGTGTGTATCATCAGATTGAGACCAAATTTGTTGTTCTTTTTCAATTTGTGGTATATAATATGCAGTTGGACGTCGAATAGTTTGACATGCATTGTTAATTAATATATCTAAACCACTTGTCGCTAGTTTATGATTCAAATAACGACAAAATAATTCTATACCAGTAACATCTCGTAAGTCTAATCCATATATTTCTAAATTATTTTTCCATTCATTGAAATCATGTTCTTTCCGATAGGAATGAACAGCACTATTAGGAAATCGTGTTGTTGCAATTACATAGCACCCGGCTCGTAATAATTTCAAGGATGTTTGATATCCAATCTTAACACGTGAACCAGTAACAATAGCAGTATATCCTTTCAAAGATCGACTTTCATGCCGCTTGTTAAAGTTAAGAGAAGCACAATCAGGACAGAGTTGATCATAGAACTTATGCAATTCCCGAAACCGTGTTTTACATACATAACACGATCTAAGTTTTGGTAATTCTGTTGAGGTTGTTTCCTCCTCGTTTTTGTTGTTGTTGTTGTCTCCTTCTTCTTCGTTCCCTACTGTCGTAACTTCGATATGAGTTTTCTTCGAAGTAGTCTCGCCAAATTCAATTGCTGCCATTGTCGGTTTTTCAGCAGCAGCAGCAGCAGCATCAGCATCAGCAGTATCAACATGACCATCAGGAATCATCATCATTTTTGCCATTTTCATTTCTTCTTCATTTTGTCCTTCACTTAATTTGGAGTTTAATTTATCAATACGTCCTTTTCTTAATTGTGTTGTAGCAATGTGCTTACGTTGCATATTGGATTCAGCTAATTTTCTTCTTTTTAATGATGATTGATCTAATTTATTTTTTTGAAATTCATTTTTAGATGAATGTCCATCCCACATTTGTTGTTGACATACTTTTTGATGACATTGCATTAATGATTTACGAAATGGACGCATTAATTTTGATCTACGAAACATATTTAATAATTCTAATAGATCCACTTTGTTGCTGCCGTTATTATTGTCATCATCGTCACCGCCGTCGTTAGTAGCAGAATTTTCTTCTTCTTCATCTTCTTCTTCGCCTTTCTTTCTTTTCTTGCTCTTATTATTAATATTTTCGTTAGATGATGACGACTTAGACTTCTTGGATGATGATAAATTCGATACGGCATTTAATACTTTAATTGTCGTTTGGATATCATCCATCGAAATAGAATTCGATTTAAAATATTCAATGAGCTTTTCCGATTCTAATGACAGAGCGTCAGCAGCGCCATCATTAGCGCTGTTGTCGACTACAACGGTGGCGGTGGCGTCAGCAGCAGAATCCGTCATGATGGTGAGGATGATGATGATGATGATGACGATGATCTACCTCTCTCTACTTCACAAGATAGATATTGTGATCATTGTGAACACAATATTAAGGTAGTTTTGTTTTCTCGTTTTATTTGTGGTCATGAAACAGCAATACTCTCAGTAGGGTCTGTTGGTATGTTTGTTGTTGTTTTTGTTGTGTGTGTTGGGGTCTTGTGTGATAAAAAATGTAACTACCAGGTACCCGTCGTCGTGTGTGAAGTGTCATTTTTTTTTAAATGTTAGTAATGTGGTAATGAGAGTGTGCGCAAATTCGAAAATGGGGTGTTTCTTTCTTATCTTTTTGTTTTTTTAAATTTAAATAGGCCCAACGCTGGACGGACGGTGGGGTTGTCTTTGTACTTGTATTCCACTTGTCAGAATCAATCTTATCTACTACTACTGTAGGTACTGTACCTAGAAGTATTACTACAGTAGAAAGAAGTATATACAAAACATGAAAAATTCAAGAATTAGTATAGTATCAAAAATCAAAGGCAATACTGGGTCTGATTAACTGATCCTAGGATGCTTGTCAATACTAACTACTACTAAAAGTGGTACACAAGCAGCGTGATGATATTACGAGATATTACGAGATATTATAAAATTATGAGATGAGATATTATGATTTTCTACTTCAAACTCTGTTGCATCTTGCATCATGTGTGTGTTTTTCTTAAATGTGAAAAACAAGAAAGTCAAACATAATAAATGTTCACAATGTGCTCCATGAATATATAGTCTTCTTGCTACTTATACTATCCGACTTGAGGGATATCACTTACGGGACGGCCACCAAGATCATCCTCGTCTTCCTTGACATTGATATCGTTAGATTCAACGAAAATACGAACACGATTCCTAAGAATATCCTCCGTAACAAGTGATCCATCTTCGATGATATAGATACTTAATCCTGGATATAGGACTAATAATTTTTCTTTAACTTCATTACCATTCAATCCCCCTTTGGGACCGTATTCTGGAAATGTTGTACCGAGTTTAGGTAAAGTGGGTTTAGCTTTACACGAAATTGTTACACCACAATCACCATCTTTATTACATTTACTATCACAATAACCATCACTACCACCAATCGTGATTACATCTTCATCATATGTTGGGAACCATTGACAGGCCGGTAAAAGTAGATTATTATTATCATTATTATTATGTAAGGGTATTAATAAATTAGTTCGAATGCATTCTTCGCAATTTGTTGGTGACTTGCTTTGGCATAATTTACTATTCTGTTCATCTAAATCAGTATCATCAGCATCATCAATAACAACATCATTCTTTATTAATTTATTACAGATTTTTTTGTTCTTTCGTTTCCATTTCTTCTTTTTCATTTTAGTTCCTTTTCCTGCGTTAACACCAGCAGTAGGGAAACCTTGATAACAACCATCATCATCATCGTTTGGACTTTCAGTTCGGGGACAGGAATCGGCGCAATTATCGGTAAACGATGCCCAAAAACATTGATTATTCGATAAACAACCATTACAATCTCCTGAATGGTCCGAACACGGGAGTGATATTGAAATCAAATCCTTTAATTTCTTACAGATTTTGTTGTTCTTTCGTTTCCATTTCTTCTGTTTCATTCCATTTCTTCTTTTAGCATCAATACCAGTAGCACAATCATACGCACTTAAAAGCATAATCTCGTTATTATTACTACCACATTGATCAATCAGATCATTATCGGCATCAGTACAACTGCCTGATGAATCTCCACCTTGATCACTTAATAAAACCCAAGTACAATTCAATTCAGGATTAATATTAAAACATTTACTACATGTTGTTTGTTCTTCGCACTTCGATGCTGATGCTGATGCTGATGCTACAGTCGTTGCGATAATAGTAGCAACAACGAATAATCGTTTCGTCAGAATCATAATCATCCTCGTGGTAGCTAACTGCACTGGTGTATTCGTAAAGGAAGATAAGCAACCGCGTACTTAGTCTTATATATATTATATACTCTATTATTTAAAAAACGTCTATCGGGGGGTGTTTGTAGAGATTTATGTGTGATCTAAAAGGTAAAAGGTACATTCAATGCACTACCTACAATGGTGATTGTGCTTCCGCCATCCGCTACGGTATGGATGCGAAGAGAGGTGGAAACAAATGAAGATGCCGCATCTCACGAAAATAATATCAATCAAACACAAACACCATAGGATTTTTTATCTTCAACCTTCCGTCGCTCTTGAAACTAAACAAATATGCCTCCCTGTGCCTCCCAACATAATATTTATATGGCATATATATATATATAAAATACATACATAGGTCCTACTGGAGAAAGTTCTCTCTATTCGTGGTGTCGCGTCGTCGTTAACGAAAAGTATCATTTAAAAACCGCAATTTACAAAAATATACTATTTTGTGTCACGACAACCTTTAAGTAAAGATTTGTGTGTATCATCAGATTGAGACCAAATGTGTTGTTCCTTTTCAATTTGTGGTATATAATATGCAGTTGGACGTCGAATAGTTTGACATGCATTATTAATTAATATATCTAAACCACTTTTCGCTAGTTTATGATTCAAATAACGACTGCTACTACTGCTACAAGTAGTACAAGTAGTACAAGTACAAGACTACGAACCACTACTACTACTTATCTTCTTACAACACAAGCGACAACTACTACTCGACAAGGACGACAAAATAACACTGTACTATTATGGCGATTGAATTCACACGGGTTTCAATGGTTTAGAATAGATAACGCTTAACTGCGCGAGTAGTTTACTCTAAGTGCGCGACGAAGAAGAAATTATTAGAAGAAATTTACGAAATTCCAGCAGAGTAATAATTCAACAATACTACTGGAAGACAACAAGACAACTACTACACGACAAGACGCTGGCAACTGTTAAACTTACTACAACTACAGGCAGCTGTTACTGCTACAAGTACCTACAAGTACTACAATATACATTTTATTCATATTAATAATGATTTATCTTGTTGATCGTTTATTCTTTTTATTACCCCATCTCTAAGTTTTTCATAATAAAGGCGATCCATATGGATAGCTTGTTCCATATGATTATTACATACCCACACACCACAAGTCCTACATTGGTTTGTTGCTTTCGAATTGGTAATACTAATAAGAGGTGTTGTTGTTGTCGTGGTGGTGTGCAGGGTAGATCTTTTATTCCATTTAATCCTCTTACAAACAACACAATCTTTAATGTCAGATATCGTATCCCAAACTGGTAGGTCACCACATATGTTGTTATGGGCATCCTCAAACCCCTGCCTAACTGTTGGTAACGGTAATGAAAAATGATTACTTGTATTAGATATGGGTAAAGTAATGTTGATCTTCTTTACTAACAAATCTATGCGTGGTATATCGTGCATACGTATACCTGTACAATAATGACCTGGGATCATACATTCGACACCATGTTCTCCATGACGACAGCCTAACAACGGTCCAGGACAACCATTCCGTCCACAGTTACATCCTAAAAGTTCCATACATTTATGATTCCAGTTCTCACATTCATGAAGATGACACAGACTCAAAATATGCCAACTAGAAAATTGTATATGCCCATTCAATGTTCCATGGATTTTGCAATATTTTTCCAGATATTCCCACCATTCATTTAGAAAAACAATTTGTCTCTTTTCACAAATAAATTTATCATCATGATCAAGTTCGAGTTTTCCTACTTCTGCATTCCATATTGGGGTTGGAATTCTTTTAGTACCACTTGAACGCAACAAAATACAATGTAATCTCCTTCTCTTTCCTTTTCCCATATTAACTGTTCTTTTTATTTGGACTCCACCTCTTTGGACTGCTTCCATTTGATTCTTCACATACGAAATATATGGTCCTTTATGCTTCAAATGTTGTGCGATTCCTATTTTGTGAGGATGGCGTCCGACTTGAGAGGGAGTAGAAGCTTGTGATTGAGGACGGTCATTGATTGATAGAGTTCGGAATGGTAACAAATCATCAATTCGAGTAGTATTAGTTCTAAAAGGTACTGGTTCAGGGACGACGTTAATGGAGCAACATTCTTCTGTAATTAATTGAAGTTGTCGTTCTCCTACTGATTCAGTCACAGGATTATCATTAACTGATGACCAACCCTCGAAATCTTCTAATATACAATCGTAACAATAATACATACATTGACCTTCATTATCAATGTATTCAGCGCATGCCGTAAGGCTGCATTCATACATACAGCATTGCATTGGTTCATGAGCTAAGAGAGCTTCTATGCCAAACAACCTTTTCATTTTTGGTTTTTCCATTTCTAACACTGCTTCCATTATTACGTCTTCATCATTATTGCCATCCGAAACGTCACTGTTGTTATTATTATTATTACTATTATTATTATCACTGCCTTGGTCGTTGTTACCATCGATGTAATCGTTGTTGTTAACGTCACCGTCGATGTTACTGTCGTCAATGATCATACCATTGTCGTCGCCGTTGTTACTATTTGAAATGTAATCAGAGTTAATACCCATTACATTTAATAACGATTCCACACATAGGTATAGTGCCATGATTTTTTTATCAATGTATTCACCATCTAGTGCCATTAAATCCAGTAAATATCTGTTAGCCCATGGATATTCATAAAAAGGATTTGTACTATCCATATTTTCTACTGCTGTACGTACTATGAAACTCGCATGACGCGCTGCTTGATGGGCGTTTTCCATCTTTATTTCGTGATACTTTTTATGATGAATACAATGTTACCATTGGTCTATGTTAGTTATTCACCTTTACGGCAATCGTTCCAAGTTTAGTATAAGTACGCACATCGTCAGCAGTTCACTACAGTCATTGTTCTTCATTCTCTGTTACTATTTACTTATAGCTCTTGTAACATCGATTCGCGTCGCGCTTCAATGTACACTCCGAGCACAACAATAGCTTTCAGTTAAGGAATGAGCTTATATAAAATAATGAACTATGACCAATTTAACACTCCCTATTGATCGTGATAATAGCCTCTAATTCTTCGGGCTAATTAATCGATCAACTTCTAGTGTATCATCCAAATACAGGATTGGCGTGTACAAATACACACGATTACATTACACAGCCAATAAATGCTTTTACCTCTCTATCAATACATCGCATGCATCTTCATTGGTTCTCACAACATTGTCATCACCACAATTATTTTACAATCATCAAATCCGATCAAGCAACCATCCAATCATCAAAAATGAAGACTCATTACTGTAATGCATGTGGTAAAGACAAGAACGATGAGGACTTTTCCAAAACACAATTGAAAAAGGTTACCTATCGTAATCGTCGTTGTAAACCGTGTATCAAAGAGGACAAACAAATTGTTGATATGAAAACTACTAGTAGTAATGTAACACAATCTTCTTCTCCAACGAATCCATCATTTTCGTCATCATTTTCGTCATCATCTTCGTCATCTTCTACCTCGTCGTCTACCTCGTCGTCTACCTCGTCATCTACCTCTACCTCGTCGTCTACCTCGTCGTCTACCTCTACCTCCTCTACCACCTCGACAAAGAAGAATATCGAAATTACAATGAACAACATCAAGGCCCATGGCAACGGCAACTACTACCACAACGTTCCACCAAACGACAGTTCCCACGAACGGCTGGCGGCTATTGATCATGCAATGATCAACTGTAAGAATCAACAAGATAATCCAAATAATCATAGTGGCGTTGAGTCAGACAAAACACTTGATGGTGACAAACATTGTGACGAGGACATTATTACTACGGAAGATAGGAAGATAATTGCAAAGGGATTAGCAATGAAGTGCAACAAGAAACAAATAGCTACATTTGTACCTAAGTATAATGCAAGTACTACATATAAGTACATTAAACAAAATTACGTTGAACTCATGAAGGAAGGTGAAGCACACGATTTAGATTTAGATTTAGATCTAGCTGCTGCTGCTGCTGCTGCTGCTGCTGCGACGAAGAAAATATCATCAAAAAAGACTACTACGTCCGCAACCGTAACAAGAACAGCAGTAACGAACCTAAGTTCAAAAGTCGGCGAACTGCAACCAAACGAAGGCAACGACCATGATCAAGAAGATGACAAAAACATCACCCTAGATCTAGATCCAGGTGGTGGACGAGTTGTTAATATTGCTATACCAAATGGAGGTGATGTTGGGGCGGTCGTCGTCGAAAAGTGTCATGGATGCGATGATGGCTGTCCTACTTGTCTTGAAGATACGGATGAACCAATGTATAAAATTACACTCAAAAATCTTCTACCAAATCGTACACTTGATGCTATTAAAAGGTATGCAAGCAGAAATAAAGATTTGTTAAAACAAATCCTTATTGACCACCCGGAAACAAAGGAAGACGAATTTTTTGTTGGAATTATAAAAAAAGGGAAAGGAAAGAATCATAGTAATAAACGGAAAAGAGATATCAACGATACTGGCTATGATGGTGTTAATAATACTACGGATATTCCAAGTATGTTAAATCACATTACGACCTGCTTGGAAAGTATTAGTAAGCATGTGGATAGGGTTGAAGGAAAAATCCAACAACTATTAGATGGCAACGTTAATGGTAACATGGACAAGATATTACATGAACGTAATAAGTTACTAGAAGAACGTAATTCAAAACTTGAATTATCATTAAGACAAGCTGGTGCATTATTATTAAATAATAATGAAGTACAAGCAACATCAAGAGTTGTTGCTGCAATTAATAACAATAATAATAATAATAACACGCACCAAGTTTAATTAATTAACAATACTGTTCAAGCGTTACACGACATGACTAGAACTAAGAATGGACAAGGGATACGATACGGATACGATACGATACACTACTATGCTACACACAACAATCAGATACAACACAATACGGTACGATAAAATAGCGATCTGATACAATAATAATATACTAATACTACTACTACTATAGGATGAATTAAAAACTAATCTAAAAAAAATCAAAATATAATAGTATAGATTGCAATAAATTACACAAAATAATTCTATACCAGTAACATCTCGTAAGTCTAATCTATATATTTCTAAATTATTTTTCCATTCATTGAAATTCACACGCGTTCCCACCACTTCATAGAATCAATAATATCGATAATATTATTGTTAGATTTGTTGCTGTTTTTATTACTATCTTTATTATTGTTATTTTCATCAATACACATACGACTACCAGGTATTCGTGATAAAATAGGAATTTGCAGTCCAATTTGCTTTTGTTTTTGTATATGTTTATTATCAATATCTTCTTGTTTCCCGTTTGTTGTTAGATTCAATTCAACATTATTGGGATTATTTGCTATACCAGCAACTAAAAAATGACATGCTCTACGTTTCCCCCATGTTGGTGCAGGTGGTAACAAATTTGTAAATAAATCTTTATTATATAATAATTCTTGATATAATTCTGTTACTGGTCGTTTTTGTACTTGTACTTGTTGCTGTTGCTGTTGCTGTCGTTGGCGTTGATCTTGTTGTTCAATATTACCATTCTCGTTGTAGTATTTATTATTATAACTAGCATCACGAACTTGATCCCATGCACGTTTTAATAATATAACACCCAATGGACCTTTTTTAACACGATTTGTTCCATTATAATGAAATTCAAATAATTCTAAATAACGTTTTAGTACAGGATTGGATGATGTTGATCCAACAATTGCTTGAAAGAAATGATTTAACCAATTTGATTGTTGATGTACTTTTGCTGTAACAAATTCTGTTTCATAATTTAAATCTTCCCATAAATCATGCCGTACGCCAACATCAACATCTAAATAAAATCCACCATATTCATATAATGCAGAACCACGACATATATCAGCTTTGTACATACCTTCTGTTTCATTTATAAAATAGGAAACTAAACCAGAATGTCCGATACGTTTTAATGATTCTATACATTCCTTGTCGGTAAAGAAATATACATTATCAATTCCACCTAATCCACGCGACGATGATCGATTATGAATATCAATTGAATGTTGTACATTAATAGCTAAAGCTAATTCTTCAATTTCATTTTTATCTAATAATGACTTGTTGTTACTGACATTTATTGTTGTTGGTGGTAATATATCCAATAATTTTTTATAATGAGTAAAAATTAAATTCCTTGGAATCTTATGTTGT
>Ga0115007_10002236_pt1 | contig 12004 bp, 2 predicted proteins | sample ArcOceMetagenome_2_FD_87166 | JGI IMG/M metagenome (GOLD analysis project Ga0115007, IMG submission 87166) | Marine eukaryotic phytoplankton communities from Arctic Ocean - Arctic Ocean ARC135M Metagenome | ecosystem: Environmental > Aquatic > Marine > Oceanic | place: Arctic Ocean | collected... | reverse complement strand
TACTGGGTTTCAAGGTGATATTGGTCAAAATGGAATTAATGGTTCTCATGGAAGTGATGGAGCTCGGGGTGATAAAGGACTGAAAGGAGAAATTGGTGAAGAAGGTATTCAAGGGGAAAAAGGAGAACAAGGTAATAAAGGAGATAAAGGAGAAATAGGACTGAAAGGACAAAAGGGAGTAATTGGAACACAAGGTTTCACTGGATCAAAAGGATATCAAGGCAACCAAGGAGATCAAGGTAATATTGGAAATAGGGGAGTTCAAGGATTTACAGGATTCCAGGGGTTTCAAGGATTCCAGGGAACTATTGGTAATAAAGGAGTACAAGGAAATCAAGGTAGCGAGGGTGTTCAAGGTTTTACAGGATTCCAAGGTTTTACTGGACACGGATATCAAGGTTTTACAGGGTTCCAAGGATTCACCGGATATCAAGGATTTCAAGGAAAATCTGGAAGTTTTGGTGGTGCTACATTTGAATATATTGCAAATTTTTCTTCTACAACAGAAGAAAACCCTGGGAGTACAAAATTCAGATTTAATGGAAGCTTTCAGACTACTTCTACAGAATTGTATATCAATGAAACAACAAATGTTTCAAATGTTACTATTGAAACCTTTATGGAAACTCTTAGCAGTGTTACTTCAGATATTAAAGGATTTGTAAAATTATCCAAAAAAAGTGATTCATCCAAATTTCTTATTTTTCAAATTACATCTATTACAAACAATACTAATTGGTACAGCTTAAACATATCCCATCAATCTTCTTCTACAACCAGTCCATTTTCAGATACAGATATTATTTCTATTAGTTTTTTGACAAATGGAAGTAAAGGTGACCAAGGACATAAAGGTGAAATTGGTAATAAAGGAGATAAAGGTGAAATAGGACAACAAGGAAATAAAGGAACACAAGGTTACACTGGATTCCAAGGTTTCCAAGGATATACGGGTTACACAGGATTTCAGGGATTAGAGGGTGATAAAGGAGATAAAGGTCAACAAGGTAATATAGGAAATAATGGAACTCAAGGATTTACTGGTTTCCAAGGCGTGGTCGGCGAAAATGGTACTAATGGTTTTGATGGTGATGATGGCAATCAAGGAACCAAAGGAGATAAAGGAGAAATTGGTAATAATGGAGATAAAGGAGAAAGCGGAGAAGAAGGACAAAAAGGACAAAAAGGTGAAGTAGGTGTACAAGGTTATATAGGTGAAAAAGGATTTACCGGATTCCAAGGATATCAAGGAAGACTGGGAGAACAAGGTAATATGGGAAATAATGGAACTCAAGGATTTACTGGTTTCCAAGGAGTTGCAGGTCAAAATGGAAATAACGGTTCTGACGGAAATGATGGAGCTCATGGTGATAAAGGAATGAAAGGAGAATTAGGTAATCTGGGACAAAAAGGACAAAAAGGAGTGATAGGTCTTCAAGGGGAAAAAGGTAATTTAGGCCAACAAGGGTATCAAGGTAATCAAGGTATTCAAGGTATTCAAGGATTTAAGGGCGACAAAGGACAAAAAGGAGATTTGGGACTACAAGGTAATAAAGGACAAGAAGGTGATGTTGGTAATAAAGGACAAAAAGGTGAGATAGGTCGAAAAGGGGATGCTGGAGCCCAAGGATTAAAGGGTTATACAGGATTCCAAGGATATCAAGGAAAACAAGGAGACCAAGGAGATATAGGAATTAAAGGATATCGTGGATTCACCGGTTTCCAGGGACCCGTCGGTCAAAATGGAAACGATGGTACTAATGGAAATAACGGCGTTCAAGGTAGTAAAGGTGGTAAAGGAGAAAGAGGTCAAGGAGATAAAGGAGATAATGGTTCACAAGGTGATAAGGGAGAAATTGGACCACTTGGTACTAAAGGAGAAAAAGGTGACAAAGGATATACCGGATTTCAGGGATATCAAGGAAGACAAGGTGAACAGGGTAATCTCGGAAATAAAGGAGCTCAAGGATTTACTGGTTTCCAGGGTCCTGTCGGTCAAAATGGGGCTAATGGTTCTGACGGAAATGATGGCACTCAAGGTGATAAAGGTAGTAAGGGTGAAATAGGAGAAGGAGAAAAAGGACAAAAAGGAGAACTGGGCGATAAAGGTCAAAAAGGTGAGATAGGAAATCAAGGAATACAAGGTGAAAAGGGATTTACAGGATTCCAAGGATATCAAGGCAGACAAGGAGAGCAAGGTAACCAAGGAGTTCAGGGTTTTACTGGTTATACTGGTTTTCAAGGATTCCAAGGAATATTAGGAAATCAAGGAAATCTTGGTAACCAAGGGAGTCAAGGATTTACTGGATTCCAAGGTTTTACTGGACACGGATATCAAGGTTTTACTGGATTTCAGGGTTACACAGGATATCAAGGATTCCAAGGTAAATCTGGAAGTTTTGGTGGTGCTACATTTGAATATTTTGCTGATTTAGCTTCTACCACATCAGCAGACCCCGGTTCAACCAAATTTAGATTAAATCAAACAGATTTGAATACATCTACAAAATTATATATAAATGAAACAACAAATGGTTCAATTGTTACTATTGAAACCACTATGCAAACTATAAGTAGTGTTACATCTGAAGTTAAAGGATTTGTTAAATTATCCAAAAAAAGTGATACATCCAAATTTATTATTTTTCAAATTACAAGTGTTACTGATAATACTGATTGGTATGAGTTAAATATTTCCAACCAATCTTCTTCTGAAATAATACCATTCGTTGATACAGATACTATTTTTGTTAGTTTTTTGACAAATGGAAGTAAAGGCGATCAAGGACAAAAGGGAGTAATGGGTGATCAAGGACTAAAGGGTGAAATAGGACAACAAGGAAATCAAGGAACACAAGGATATACTGGTTATACTGGATTCCAAGGATTTCAGGGTTATACTGGGTTCCAAGGATTCCAAGGAAGACGTGGTAATAATGGTAGTATTGGAACTCAAGGATTTACTGGGTTCCAAGGTTCTGTAGGTCAAAATGGAACAAATGGGACTGATGGAAATGATGGAGCTGAAGGCGATAAGGGACAAAAAGGTGAAGTGGGACAAAAAGGTCACCAAGGACAAAAAGGAGAAATAGGTAATAAAGGAGATAAAGGAGAGATAGGAATCCAAGGAATTATTGGAGTTCAGGGATATACAGGTTATACTGGGGTTCAAGGATATCAAGGAAAACAAGGAGATACGGGAGAGAAAGGTGAAAATGGAGTTAGAGGATATACAGGCTTCCAAGGTTCTGTTGGTCAAAATGGAACAAACGGAACTGATGGAAATGATGGAACACAAGGTGACAAAGGACAAAAAGGAGACCAAGGACAAAAAGGTCACCAAGGACAAAAAGGAGAAATAGGTAATAAAGGTGATAAAGGTGAGATAGGACAACAAGGAAATCAAGGAGCTCAAGGTTTTAGAGGTTATACAGGATTCCAAGGATATCAGGGAAAACAAGGAGAACAAGGTAATGTGGGAAATAAAGGAGCCCAAGGATTTACTGGGTTCCAGGGTATTGTCGGTCAAAATGGAATAAATGGTTCTCATGGTAATGATGGAACTCAAGGAGGTAAAGGAGATAAGGGAAACTCTGGTAATCAGGGAGAAAAAGGAATAATTGGAGATAATGGTGCTAAAGGAGATAAAGGAGAAATAGGAGAAATAGGATTCAGAGGATTTCAGGGATATACCGGTTATACGGGCTTCCAAGGATTTCAGGGAAATGATGGAGCATCTGTAAACAGAGGATATCAAGGATTTCAAGGATTAAAAGGAGAAGCTGCTGGGGAAGGAGCAATTCCTATTGATGAAACCGTTGATATTTCTCTTAACAACTTAAAAGTTCATGGTGATTTAAGCGCGAATGATGTTAGTTTTAATGATATTAGATTTTTGGGTAAAATTTTTCAAGCGGATGGTACTGAATTTGTTGGAGGTGCGGGCGGTGTTAATAAAGCAAATCAAACATTCTACGACATACTTACACAACAACCCAATAAATTTAAAAAACAAGGTGAGACATTAACAACTACATCTACTATTGATATTAGTTGGAATTATGATGATATTTTAGCTAATCAAACTGCAAATATATTAGCAAAACTTTCATTCCAATCATTACAAAAAGACAAATCTCTTCCATTTATCAATGAAATTAAACTTGATATTTCTGGCAATACTTCTGTTAATAATAATAATGCAAATAAATGGTTGAATTTATACACATTTTCTATTGAAAATTCTGTTGATTATAATACAAATTCTTATAAAACTTATCAATTACCCAAAACTGCTATCGCACAAGCAAATAATAGCGATACTCTTAACATTTTAAGTAGAACTGAAAAATTTGATTTAAGAGTTTATGGTATTAACTTTGCTGAAAATTATCCAGATGTTGATACACGCTCACTTATTTTTCAAAATTTACAATTTTTACAAGCAAGCACACCCACTATCCCAATTTTTGTTAGTGAAAATGCTAATTATTCATCAGATATTGGATTAACTTATAAAGTTATTGAACCCGAAGGAGGTAATCCGGGGTCTTCTGCTGTTATATCTCAGGTTATTACCGATTATAGTCAAAACGAAACTCTTTCTTCATCTATTTACCCCGTTGTTACTACTGATTTAAGTGATACAGAAAATGAAAATTCAAGTGCTAATCAAAATTTTAGTATTTCATTAAGTAATTTAAGAGCCGCAACTAAATATAATTATAAGGTCAAGGCTAAAAATGATTTAAGAGATATATTTTCTGAATTTTCAACACCAAAAATATCTAATTTTTTACGACTACCCAGTGATAATGGATTATCTACTTCATTAAATTTTAATTCAAACGAATCCAGAACATATATTTCAACTCCTTCAACAACTGCTAATTTAAATAACTCATATGTTTATTATTTGAATTCATCCTTAAATTCTACATTTAATTTAAGTAATACCAATAATCAAACCATACAAATTAGTAATCCTTATAGTAGTAATCAACAAAATACACTAACTGGTTATGGTAAATGGATTGATAATAGTCAAAATTTAGTTCAAGTTGAATGTTACATTAATTCATCATTAAAACAAACTATTTCGTTTAATGGTTTTGATACCACAAATAATAATGCAGGAATTGCCAACAGAAGTAATTCTAACAGTAATACATTTAATTATTTCAATAATCCTTCTCAAAGTGATATTTATTCCACCACAAATACAAAAGGCTTCAGAATTAAAGGTATTGTTGATTTAAATCATATAACATCTGTATTAACCCATATTGGTATCGCTCAAAATGATAAACATACTGTAGAATATAAATATATTAGACATGCTGATGTTGGTGGTTCTTCAACTAATACGATTCATAATGTTTATATTGATACATTATCTTCATTACCATCTTCTGTTTCACCTCTTACAAGTTCTACTGTACAAAGTATTATTTACACTATGGGTATTCCAAGTATTAAAACTACAGATATTTCTATGAACAGAACATATCACAATATTAACTCTGAAAATTTATACATACCAGGAAATAAAATTATTGCCAGAATTAATAGTATCAGCAAAACCAATAAATCTACTATTAAAAATATAATAATTAACAGAGATTCTATTGTTTCAAACGGACAATATAACTTTGATTTTAATGATATTAAAACACAAACTAATAGTTATTATTATGGAACTTATTATACACAAGAAATTAATGGTAGTACTTCATTAACAATCAGTGAAAATTCTATTTCGTTAAGAAGTTCTACAAGCACTCCTTCTAATTTTACAGTAAATCACTTTTTTGATTCATCAAGTTATAATAACACAGGAGGAAGTAGTATCAGTAGAAAATTTACTTATACTGATGTTTATGAAATTACAGATGCTACAGAAATTGCAAAATTAAATAGTGATGTAGGAGATATTGGTATTACACAATATACTTCTGCAAACACTGATGCCTATCATAAAAAAATACCTCAAGATTGGACATTATTATACCTTGGTGGAAAATTTAGAACAAATGCAAATAAAACATACCCAAATGTAAATAACTTTCAATACGATGGTATCGATAGTATTGTTAATGGTTCTGGACAATATTCCGCCGGAACTACTGCTTACTCTACCTCTGGAACAAGCGATGCTAATGGTTACAAATGGATTGTTTTTAATCTTACAAAATCTTCAGGAGGATACAGTATGATGGGCTTAACTATATCTATTGATGAAAATGGCGATGCTCAAAAATATTTAGATTTTGATGCAGCATTATCTAATTTCTTTAAAACTTCCACTATTGATGCACTATTAAATTTAACCGATACAAATGCTATTGGTTTCTGTAGAGCTACAAAATCTGGAACTACAACTGAAATTATGGGAAGTTTCAAACAATCATTCAATCCTATTGGAGGTAATTGGATTGTAAATGGAACAGGAACTAAATCTTACTCTGATATTTCTACTGACTCAGCATTTGGTGCTATTGTTGATGATGGTTCAACTGGAAGAGGTATCTATATTAGTAAAACTGCAATCAATGATGATTTGAAAATATTTATTGGATTAAAAAATAATTGGAGTGAATAATTAAATAGACATTTTTATAATATAAACTTAAAATAAGTTATATTATATTATATTATATGACCGATACAGTAAATTTAGACACATCGGAAAAAGTGGATATATTATTAAAATCCGCATACGGATTTCCTTCTGCCGATGAAACTCGCGCATGGTATGAAGAAACTGCTGTCAAATTTAACAATTCATTAAATGGTGAAGACGTTTTTGTAGAAATTATCCCCAATCAACCAGATTTTGATACTAATGGAACTGTAAAAACTGCTACCGATATTGGATTAAATACAAGTGATTTTAAAAATTATAGCGATGATGATACTGATAAATCTTCTTGTAGTATTGTTGATGATTCTACCGGTACAGTTAGAAGATATAAATTACTTATATTAGAAGAAACTCCACAATTATCAACTCCTGGATTATCATGGTTCAAATTAAATTCTTCTGGTACAAATGTTATACAAGATTCTTTTCAATTTAACTTTAAGCAATACGAAAGCGGAGGTAATGTTATACAACCTTATTTATATAAAGTTAATACTGAAAAATCTCTTTCTACATCTCTTCCTTTTGGAAAAAAAGGAGGAAATTATTTTATTGATTTAAAATCAGGAGTATTGTTTTTTTCTGATTTTGGTAACTTTTCAAATGGAACTCAAACTAATTCTAACTTTCAAGTAAATACTACTAATAATAAACCTGTTATTACTATTTATAGTTACATTGGAAAAAAAGGTATTACAAATGCTACTACTAATTCTAATGGTGCTACTGGTGCTACCGGACCAATCGGTGCAAATGTTTGGTTTGAAAATATCAACTTACTAAATTTAGAAGATTATAGTGATAATACTGGAACGAGATTTGTACCTACCCCAGGATTTATATATTCTCAGGGATTTATCGCACCTATTACTGGTCCTTACAATAAAATGAAACTTAAAATCAAAAATATCTCTACTGATATACACAGTATAGAATGTGCTATTTACGATTCCAGTTTCAATGGAACACAAGATTTCCCACTCAATCAACTTGCATATGGGAAATCTACAATTACTGCTAATAACAATGACTTTATTGATATAAATTTGGATTCTGGACCAACTTTAACAAGAGGTGATTTATTTTTTGTCTCAGTAAAACATACTTCTTCTAATAATTCAAATATTTTAAACTTTTGGGGAAATAAAAATTATTCGGGAAGTACTGGATTGCATAAATTGTATATTTCAAATTCTTCTTACACACTTGCAAATACCATGCCTTCTACTTTTATTTTAGACGGTGTTAATAATAATATTACTGAATCAGGTAGTTCGAAAGCTTTATTTTGGTTTATTGTCTATGGACCACAAACTGTCTTTGGTGCAACTCAAGGACAACAAGGTTCTCAGGGTTATACTGGCTTCCAAGGATTTACTGGTTCCCAAGGTTATACTGGTTATACTGGTTTTCAGGGATTTACTGGATACACTGGTTTTCAGGGATTTACTGGTTCGCAAGGATATACTGGTTTCCAAGGATATACAGGAATTCAAGGATTCCAAGGATATACAGGATATACAGGTTTCCAGGGATTTACTGGATATCAAGGATTCACGGGTTTTCGCGGATTTACTGGATTTCAAGGATATACTGGTTATACAGGTTTCCAAGGATTTACAGGATTTCAGGGATTTACAGGATACCAGGGATTTAAGGGATTCCAAGGATATACAGGATTCCAGGGATTCCAAGGATATACAGGTTACACTGGTTTCCAAGGATTCCAAGGATACACTGGTTATACTGGTTTCCAAGGTTTTCAAGGGTTTACAGGTAGAGGCTTTCGAGGATACACTGGTTTCCAAGGATACACCGGATTTCAAGGATTTCAAGGTAAATCTGGAAGTTTCGGAGGCGCATCATTTGAATATATTGCGGATTTATCTACTACTTCATCTGGTGACCCTGGAACAAGTCAAGTTGTTTTTAATAATTCTACTGTTACAAGTTCCACTAATATGTATATAGATAATACTTCTAATGTTGATAGTACAACTATTGATAGTTTTATGTCTACTATATCGAGTGTTACCTCAGATGTTAAAGGATTTGTCAAAATATCTAAAAAAAACGACAGTGCCAAATTTGTTACATTTCAAATTACAAGTATTACTGATAATACTGGTTGGTTTTCTATGGTTATTTCACATCAAGCATCTTCCGGTACAACGCCTTTTAGTGATAATAATGTACTTCTTGTCAGTTTCTTAACTAATGGAAATAAAGGTGACCAAGGAAACAAAGGAGAAAAAGGTGGAATTGGAGTACAAGGTCATCAAGGATACACTGGTTATACAGGTTTTCAAGGTTTCCAAGGAATGCAAGGATACACTGGTTATACTGGATTCCAAGGATTTACCGGACAACAAGGATTTACCGGATATACAGGATTTACTGGTTTCCAAGGTTTTCAAGGTTTTCAAGGTGTTCAAGGTTTTACTGGTTTCCAAGGATTTCAAGGTGTTCAAGGCTTCACGGGATACACAGGGTTCCAAGGTGTTCAAGGCTTTCAAGGATATACCGGATATACTGGATTCCAAGGATTTCAAGGACAACAAGGATTTACCGGATTTACTGGTTTCCAAGGTGTTCAAGGATATACTGGATATACCGGTTTCCAGGGTTTTCAAGGATTTACTGGTCGAGGATTTCAAGGATATACCGGTTATACCGGATTCCAGGGATTTACTGGACAACAAGGATTTACTGGATTTAAGGGTGACGGATTTAAAGGCGCTTGTGGTTATCATTTTTGTATGGAATTAACCGGTACTAAAACAGTTTGGGATTCCGTTAGCGGACCCCCTTCTACATCATTATCTGGATTGACTTCAAATATTAGCGATTCAGAACTTAATGATCTTAAAGATTTAACATATTTTGAATTTATTAGAATCGCTTCTACCGCTTTATTTAAACACCCATATAATTCATTTCCTGTGAGTAATGCATTTAATTCTCTTACTGGCTCTATCGCTAACAGAACCGGTCATAATACACATGGTTATGTTATTCCAAGAGCTGGCAAATTATTAGGATTTTGCATAGATTTCGTTGAAGCTGGAAAAGATGCAGTATTTTATGTCTTTTGTTGGAATCCTGATAGTACTTCTCTTAAATATGTTACTTCTCTCTCCAGTTCTAATAACGACCACGAGCCTTATGGTTCTGCTACTACTGCATTAAATGAAGAAATCTCTGTTACTGAAGGCTCTTACCTATTTGCTGTTCAACTTATACAAGGTGTTACTAATCCCGCAACTGGACCAATACATATTACTGTTTATGTCACTTTTACATAAAATAATAATTTTAAATATAATTTATTATTTTATTTTTCTTCTTACGACTGAGACATTGCCTCTTTCAATTCCATATAATTTGCTAATTTACGTTTTAATGCTAATTTCTCTTTCAATATATTTCCTGTATCTCCCTCACTTATACCCGTCATGATATTCATCCATTCATCCATTAATTTTGGGTCATTTTTATAAGTTGGATTTGCCTTTTCCCATTCTGTTAAACTTATAGGTAATTTTAATTTCACATCTCTAATTGTTTCCTCCAATTTCTTATTATCCTCATCTTTTTCCCATTTATCGTTGTCTTTTACATAAAATTGTAATCTCTTTTTATCACTACAATGAATTGGTCTTTCTGTTGGTTTCATATCTTGTAATTGCTTCTTAATAATATTTGTTACTCCATTTACGAATCCATTATCTTTTGAATATGCCAAATCTTCTAATGTTACTTTTATATTTTCTACAAAATCTGTCAAATTTAAAGCATCTTTGCATTGCTCATTTAAGAAAACATTTATTGTCATTTTGTTTGTGCAATTATTATAAGTATTATTTTGGATATTATTATTACTATATTTTGTCATTGAAGCTGTATGAGTCATTAAATCTTTCACCATTTCTTTTAATTCTTCATTTGATTTTTCTAAAATTTTTATTTTTTCATCTTTTAATCCATTTACTTCTTTTTGTAAATCCCATACACCCGGTTTCTTTTCGCCACTTTTACTACTTTTACTACTTTTCGTGACAAGACTGAGTTGTTTTTTAAAGCATTTTTTTTGATGGTACCAAAGACCATTTCTGCTCTTATATTTTTTTTCACATTTTTCACAAATAAAATAATTAACACTTTTTTCGTGACATTTCGTGATAGTTTCGTGACCATTTCGTGACACGTTTTTCTTATGTTTCTTACTTGCTAAATGTTTATCATAGTGACACTTTTGAGAGGCAGAGTAATCACATATTTTACAAAAATATTTTTTAACACTTTTAACACTTTTAACACTTTTTGTCACGAATTTTCTGGACATTTATATAATGTCCAGAAAATATTTTTAAGTTCTTATCACATGAACTTTTTTTTCAGTAACAAAACACAATCGGTAAAATACAAAAAATCCCTACAAGATGCTCAAAAAACACATATTGGGTACAAAAATTTTACAAAACTTATCCTATATTTCAATTTTGGACATTTCAAAAATGTCCATTTTTCATTTTCGAAAAATAGTTTGTTCAAAAAATTGTTACTGGATAAAAATCTTGTAGGTATTAACTTTTTATAATTATTAAAATTAAGAGCTAAATGGTAATATTTTTTATGTTTAAGTAGTGCTTTTTTTTAAGTGTACCAAATTTATATTTTTTATATACCTATTAATTATATCAATATGAGTCACACAGAAGTTATTGATCTGAGCGTTAATAAAATAATTGTGCAACATTTAGAGAATCCAGAGATTGATAATAGTTTCAACTTAGTAGATAATTCATTAAATTCTATGTATCAAATTTCATTGGATATATCTCAAAATGTGAAAGATTTATCAAACAATATTTCAACAAATGATACTAATTTATCAAATTTTCAAACACAATTAAATACTGTAAAAAATAAAACATTAGATGGAAATAACGATATTTATATTCAGTTTTCAGATGGAACAACATTGTCATCATTAAATCAAGCAATAGGTTATCAAGGTTTTACGGGTTTCCAAGGTTTTACAGGATTCCAAGGTTTTACAGGATTCCAAGGTTTTACAGGATTTCAAGGAATGCAGGGATATATAGGTTACACAGGATTCCAGGGTTTCACAGGATTCCAGGGATTTACAGGGTTTCAGGGTTACACTGGTTATCAGGGATTCCAAGGCTATACAGGTTATACAGGATTCCAAGGGTTTCAAGGATTTACAGGATATACTGGATTCCAAGGGTTTCAAGGATTCACAGGTTATACAGGATTCCAAGGATTTCAAGGTTATACAGGTTATACAGGATTCCAAGGGTTTCAAGGATTCACCGGTTATACAGGATTCCAAGG
>Ga0115007_10002235_pt1 | contig 12012 bp, 10 predicted proteins | sample ArcOceMetagenome_2_FD_87166 | JGI IMG/M metagenome (GOLD analysis project Ga0115007, IMG submission 87166) | Marine eukaryotic phytoplankton communities from Arctic Ocean - Arctic Ocean ARC135M Metagenome | ecosystem: Environmental > Aquatic > Marine > Oceanic | place: Arctic Ocean | collected... | reverse complement strand
GAACGCCAAGAAGAATTGAACGCGAGTCGTACGGCTAGAAAATCCAAAAGAACCGGGTCGTACACCCCCATGGTCGACAAGAACGATGACGATGAAGGGGTGGAGGACGACGAGGACGACGAGGAGGAGGAGGAAGACGAAGAAGACGAGGAAGAAGAAGACGAGGAAGAAGAAGAAGAAGACGACGAAGAAGAAGAAGACGACGACGACGAAGAAGAAGAAGCAATGGGTACGAGTCAAAAGAACAGGCCCCAGACTCCGTTTGAAAAAAAGAAATCAGGATGGAAGGGGTGGCGGTTGAAATCACCTTATTCGAAAAAGAAGACTCGGAGAACAACGACAACATTAAGTCCTCGTGCTCCGTTGGAAATGCATCCGGCGGTGGTGGAAGCGGCGGCGGTCGTGCAAGGTAAGTCAAAGTCTGTTGTACAGGTACTTGGGCATTGTTCTAATACAGCTGTTTTTTTGTTTTCGTCATCCAGATCAAAATAAAGTGTGGAAGGAATTGCAAGGATTGGGTTGGAAATACACAAACATGAGTTTGGGACCTAATATGTACATCTGCCCCAATGTGAAACGAGAAGAAAGAAAATTGAATTACAACATGTTTAGTGACTTGGGGCATATTTTGGATTTGATGGATACCTTGGAGGAGGGAGAGGAGGGAGAGGAGGGAGAGGAGGAAGCGAGTGAGGAGGAAGCGAGTGAGGAGGAGGGGGAAAAAGACGACGAAGAAGAAGACGAAGAAGACGAAGAAGACGAAGAAGAAGACGAAGAAGAAGAAGACGAAAAAGAAGAGGACGAAAATCAATTGTACACTGCGATTGATTGGAGTCGTTTTCAGCAAGATCAACATTTGTCTCCCCACATTGAACCACTCCTTCATGCCAACGTGGAAAACGACGACGACAAGTTTAAATGGAGCACTTTACAAAACTTGGGGTGGAAGTACTCGACCGGGAAAATGAATTTGAATTTGTTTTACCACGCCCCCAATGTGCAAAAAAAACATGGTGTACTCAACGTCAATATTTACAAAAATACCAAAGCCATCAAAGACGAAGTCACTCGCTACCACCAAGTGCAAGACGTTCTGACCCACGTGCTCGACAGCAACAGCAAACAGTACCACCAGTACACACAATACCACATGCGTGCGGCCGCAAAGGCCGTCAACGATGCGTTGCACCAAGACGCCAACGCGTCCGACCAAGTTTTGTGGCAAAGATTGGTGGAACAATGTGGCTGGTAAGAGCTTGCGTTGGTTGTGTTTTGGTTGTGTCTTGGTTGTGTCTTGGTTGTGTCTTGGTTGTGTCTTAATTACGTCTCAATTGTGTTTTAATTGTGTGTTGATTGCGTTTGGACTCCGGTTGACCTTTTCTTCTTCTTTTCGTGTTCTCTTTGTCAGGGTTTGTTGGCCTTCTTCTGAATTGTATTGCATGCCCGGCATCAATGCAAAAAACGGTGCGATGGACACTACGGTGTTTGACGAAGTGCAAGTGGTGATGGCACGATTGAGAAAAGACAGTGATGCCCTGAACCGAAAAAAACAAACATTGTTGCTGAAACAAGCCAAACGAGAAGCCAAACAAGAACAAGCTGCTTTGCGAAAAAAACAACAACAACAAGCAGCATTGTTGAAACAACAAAAAATCAACAAGCAGAACCAGAAGAAGAACAAGAAAAAGAACAGCAAGAAGAACAAACGCAACAAACACACTACCCCGGTCAAACATCGCAATTCCGACAATTCCGACGCGGAGTCCAGTCCTTGGAACAGTAGTCCAGTGGATTATGCACAAAAAACACCCATGTGGCAACGAATTTGGCCTCGATTGCAAAAAGCAGGTTGGAAGTACGCTCCAGGAAAAGGATTGACGGCATGGTGTTATTTTCGTCCGGGAGTGAAAGAAAAGGGGGTCGGTTTTCGTACAGAGAAAACAAAAAACGTGCATTGGTTTGACTCCACGCAACATGTGATGGAAAGTTTGACCGACCAAGAATTAAGAACTTACATGCGGACACCCGAACAAGAAAGACGAAAACGTCGCAAATTTATGAAAGCCCAACAAAAAGCAAAACGAGTGCAGAAGGAAAGGGCAAGGCAACGAGAAATGTTAAAAGAAGAACAAAGGTTGCAAAAGGAGGAGGAATTAAGATTGCAAGAGGAGGAGGAGGAGGAAGAAAGGCGGCAAGATGCCTTGATGCCTTCGGAAGAGGATGGTTTGAAAGATTGGTCTCGAAAAGAATTGTCGTCCGAATTGACCAAAGTACAATTGAGGCAATGTTGCAAAGACCGTGGTTTGAATTGGATCGGTGAAAACGAAACCGGCATGGCGAAAAGATTGATTTGGTGGAGTGAAGTAACGGATGGTGGTGGTCATGAAATTTCCGAAGTGCCTGCTTGTTGGACCATGAAAAAATTAAAAAATTATTGCACCACAAAAATCATCCAAGAATGCCTTCGTGAAACAAATATTTTGACAATGGGCAACAAAAAAGAACAACTGCAACGTTTGATGTGGTTTCAAAAAATCAATTGGAAAAAAGATAAATTGACCATTCCCTTCAATTTAAATGGTTGGAACATGGATGTAATGGCGGATTACGTGACGACCAAATGCCTTCGTGATTTGTGCGTGGAAAGGTGTTTGCCAAAGAATGGCAACCATGGTGAATTGGTGAAACGTTTGTTGTTTTGGAAAAAAACACCCAACAATGAATTGGAAGGATGGAACGGGTCGGCCTTGTTGTTGAAATTCACGGGCGCCCAGCTCAAAGAAATGTGTCGAGAACGTTCCATTGTGAAGGGAATATCCGGGGCCAAAGAAGATCTGGTGGCGTTGTTGATGAGTTGGAAAACGGGCCCCTTTCATGACATGACCAATTGGACCGAGGAACAATTGGTCCAACGATGCACTCTCAAACAGTTGAAGGACATGATGCGGGAAAGAGAATTGCCCATCACCAAAGAACTGACACAGCACCGGGAACAAATAGCGTTGCGGCTGATCGAGGACCGGGATTATTCCAGCGAGGAGGAAGAAGAGAGCGAAGGAAGCCAGGAAGACGAAGAAGACCACCAAGTGTTGTTGAGTGTACGGAAAAAAAAACAAAAAAACAACAGGGGCAGTTCGAAAACACCCGCCAACGGAGGGCTTGGGAACAGAGGGGAATACAACCCCGCGTCCAGTGCGAAAAAAAGTCCCATTTGGCAAGTGGTGTGGAATTTTTTAAAAAGCGAAGGATGGACGTGGTGCAATGGGACTGGTTTGGTGGCGTTCTTTTTCATGAAACCGGGGGTGAAACGTGGCGGCGGCCAAAATCATCGCAGGGGTGTATTGGGGGAAACGATGTTTGCGAGTGAAGAAGACGTCATGGCTTCGTTGAGTGATTCCACTTTTGATTTGGCCATGAACAGTCCAGCATCGCGCGAGGAATTGCGTGAGAAACAACGAGAACAGGAACAAAAAAAATGGCCCTTGATTTGGAAATATTTAAAAACAACCAAAGGATGGTCCTACGCTTCTGGAAGAGGTTTGGTGTCGTACTACTACTTGAGGCCCGGCACTGAGAAGGGGTCCAGTAAATACAAACACAAAATAAACATGTACCACAGCATTGAAGAGGTGATGGAATCATTGACCATGTCAGAAAGGAGAGAAATCGACAGCGCTCACCATGGTTGGGATGAACAAGACAAGAAAAAAAAGAAAAAAGCGGGTGGCACCACACCCTGGTCCGAAGAAGACGAGCAAGACTACGATCAAGACTACTACGAAGAAGACGAACAAGATGCTGGATTGATGCTGGGAAGTCCATCGGAAGCGGTGTCGAAACGAAGGGGTGGTGAAAGAAAAGAATTGTCGTTTCAACAACAACAATCACAACAACCACCACCACGGCGAAAAAGAAGAAGAAAAGCCGTTCAGAAATCCGAAGACGAACGACGAAAACGATTGAAGCAACAACGGCGTGGCAAGGGGGTCGGAGGAGGGAAGAAGCACGCCACGAAACCCAAACGGTGGAGTGTGAAAGCCATTGATTTGGATCAACCTTGGCGAGACATCTGGAGTACATTGACCAAACACGGTTGGCGTTGGGTGGTGGGCACAAAGAAGGAAGGGGCCTATTTGTATTTGCAACCTCATGTGAAAGAGTGGCGAGGCAGCAAAAAAGGGGTGGATTATTTCAATGCGAAAGAACACGTCTTGAATTTCATCCACGTTCAAAAATACAACATGACCAAACAGGAAAGGGACAAAGCAATGAAAAAGAAAGCCAAAAAGAATGCTACCTCGTCTGCCTCTTTGTCTTTGCCTTTGTCCTCGTCGTCCTCTTCGTCGTCGTCCTCTTCGTCGTCGTCCTCTTCGTCGTCGTCCTCGTCTTCGTCCTCCTCCTCGTCTTCGTCCTCCTCGTCTTCGTCGTCCTTGAGTGGAGCCACCGAAGGAGACCGGTTCTCGAATGGTTCGGATGATTCGGACAACGATGATGACGATGTTATAACGGAGGAAACGATAGATTTGACATTGGAATGGACAACGATCTGGTCGATGTTGAAGTCGGAGTGCGGTTGGACTTGGTGCCCGGGGAATGGATTCCATTCCTATTACTATTTAAAACCGGGTGTGAAAAAGAAGACGGGCACTTTGGGCGTGGATGTTTTTGTGGAGGGAAAAGATGTCGTGGAGTATCTGAAACATTTGCAAACCAACATCAAATTGAATCAAGAAAAGGAAACCACCAAAGAACAGGACGAACACATTCAACATTTAAACTCCGCCCTGTCCACCACCACGGTCGCCCTGTCCACGGTCGGCGGCGGCGGCGGCGGCGGCGGCGACGGCGACGACGACGACGACGACGACGAGGTGGGAATGCAGGTCGGAATGCAAATCGAAGCCAATCGTGTCCCGGTGGCCTTTCAAGGGTACTACCCCCACAACAACGTCGCCATGAACGGGGTTCAATCCGGAGGGGTGGAACAGGCGAAGATTCACGACGATTTGAGCACACGGTGGGTCGGGCGCCGAGAACAGATTTCCGAACTGATGTGCCAATTGGGTTCACCGGAAGATTGGGCACCTCCTTTTGTCTACGTCTACGGTGGCACCGCCACTGGCAAGACTTCGGTGGTCCGTGACACTTTGCGGCTGTTGAGGGTGCGGCATGCCTACGTCAACTGCGTCACCAGTTCCCACCAACGCAGCTTGTACGATGAAATTCTCGACCAGTTGGAAAGTGGCAGTGACCAAGCTTCCTCCCGAACGTTTGGGACAAGCAGTTACGGCGGCAGTGGTGGTGGCGGCAGTGGTGGGGGTGGTGGCGGGGGTGACGGAGGCAGCGGGACAAGTGGTGGCAGTGGTGCTCATGGTGCTCATGGTGTTCATGGTGCTCATGGTGCTCATGGTGTTCATGGTGGTGGGAACGGTGGCGTCTTGGACTACGACGAGGACTATACGTTGCAGTCTGCTGGTTCAGTCACGACCTTCATTCATCGGTTGAGAGAATTGACGTTTGAAGGAACCGCCACTTGGATCGTGATCGATGGCATGGAGCGTTTGAATGGCATGAAACATGTGATTTCACGAATGGTGCGGTTGCAGGAAATGTGCCAACGCAACATTGGTTTGATTCTGATCGGAGAAAGTACTTGGTCCCACATCACCACTGACACGAGTGGGGTCTACCCGATGCACATTCATTTCCCCAACTACGACCAAACGACCGTCATGAACATTTTGAAACGAGACGCCCTCCTGTTCCACCACCACCACCACCAATCCACAGAAACCGAAGATGCCGAGGAAGACGAGGATGACGAGGAAGATGAAAAAGACGTCTACGCCTTGTTGTACCACAACTTTTTAAAACAGGTGTGGTCCTTTTTTCATCAGGTCGTCAGTGATTTACGTCAATGGCGTTATTTGGTGGAGCGTTTGTACCCTGTGTACAAATCATTCACTTTGCTGCCCACCACCCACCCACACCACGTGCCACCCACCAACCACGCACGTTTGCAGTATCGGATGGAACCCGCCTACCGTTTGATGTTGACACGAGTGTACTACAACGACGTCGCTCAAGACGAATTGCTTGACGCGATGAATCTCCCCGCCCTGGCACAAGAAGAAGAAGAAGAAGAAACCACCACCACCACCAACAATCGAAAACGCCATCGTACACCTGCCTCCTCCTCCTCTTCCTCCTCCTCCTCCTCTTCTTCGGAGCGCCGCATTACCCCACCGCAACCGCCCCGAAACCAACGCAAGCAACACACGGAACTTCCGGCGATGACCAAATGGTTGATCATTGCGGCGTATTTGTCTTCCCACAATCCGAAAAACACCGACATGAAATTCTTTTCCACCCACAATGTTGGCCGAAAGAAAAAACGAAGAATCAGTAGAACGGTGCGGAGTGCGGCCATTCACAAAAAGAAAGCTTTGACGGGACCAATTGCGTTTGATTTAGAACGTACGTACTGATTGTAGATGTGTTGAGACGGCTGCTTGTGTTGTTGTTTGTGTTGTTTGTGTTGTTTGTGTTGTTTGTGTTGTTTGTACTGCTTTCACCGATCATCCTCAAGACCCTACGTTCACTTTGGAGAGTCATACTCATGCAAGCATTCTTTCTCTTTTTCTTTAAACATCATCGAATACGTCAAACAGGTTTGTTTGCGGTGTTTCATTCGTTGTTGGCGCTGGTGGGGGACGAAGGAACGTCCCGAGCGACCAACGCGAGCACCGCCGATTTGGGTTCACAAGTGTCGTCCTTGATCCGGTTGAATTTGTTGACGAAAATTGGAAGCAAGAAAAAAAAATCCAGTTCATTGGACATGATGCGATTAAAATGCAATGTCCAAAAAACCATTGTGGAAACGATCAGTAACGAATTGGATTTCAACATTAAAAAGTATTTGTTCGATTACGACGGGTGTTGATTGCAGTTTTAGACAAAATAATTTTTTTAGAACAATAATAAGTACCGGGTAATACTACCTGACTGTAGTACCACCGTGGTACACACGTATACAAACACTAAATAAATTAAATTCAACCATGCCATGTCCCCAATGTGTACATGTACCACGTGTATTCAATTCCTGCAACTTACCCGTAGTTAGTTTAGTTTAGTGGTGGTACCACACATCTACCGTACCTGTAAGCCTTGACAGATTATTTTGGCCAATTTGACCAGCGAGCTCTGCCCCCCATGCAACATCATGACGCATCTGAACCAAGAACCAAGTTTAACTGCACTCCACTGCTCCGGTATCGATACAAAACATCTACTCGCTTCAACCCTGTGGCATTAATCACTCCATCATCTTCAACTTCATCGGATGTCCTCCTTTCTCCTTGCTGTACTTCTACTCGCTTCAACTCTGGCAATAATCACTTCCTCTCTGCCGCCAACACTTGACAATATTTTAAATTGCAACATTGTCGCGTTTGACAAAGACAGCAAATGTTCCTCGGAAGGGTACTCCATTGGTGGAAGTCCTGCTTGTTTCACTATTGGTGAGGTGACCGAATTGTATCTCTGTGACAAAGACACGAAAGAGGTGTTGATTGCAAAATGCGACAAAAAGGATTGCACCAGTTGTGCCGACCCTGAAAACAATTGGTACGGCTATGTTGATGGGATTTGTCAAAGCAATGGATGGTTGCAAAGCGAGTGCACAGAGGATGCGGTTGATCCGACCCGATTTGTATGATGCACAAAAGGAGCGCCCAGAGTGGTACAGGTGTGCACCAAGGAGCATTGTAGCACAGGTAGCACATTGAACCACACATGTGTGTGTCTACGAGTATCATGTACTACGAGAGATGTGGAGAAAGCAGTTGAATTCGAAAGACCACAGGTTACAGGTGTACAGCTGTATCGTGTAAAACAGTAAACACTGGTATCTGGTATCTTTAATTCACACGTGTGTGGTACGTGGTACATTGGTACATTTCATTATCTCTCGCCGAATTATATTCTTTTTATAAACATGTGCACCCAAAGTGCCGCAACCTGTGCGAACCCACACTCGCATCTTCACATTCACATCTTCACATTTTTCTCGTGGTTGTCCCGGACCAACTTTTCGAACCGCTCCATTTTGACAAAAAAATCCGTCTGAAAACTGTCCCTGTGTTTTTTCGTTTTCATGTGCTCGCTGTCAAAATCATTGGAAATCAAATGAAGATGCATGCGTTGCAACGAAGGTCGGTGGTGGTACCCCACGTTGATCGAGATTCCCTCCGGGACCGCGGTCAAAAAATGTTTTTCAATGTGTTGTTTCAATTCCTTTGCCGCTTTGTGCAACACTCGAACTTTGGACAATTGATCCAACGTGATGTTTTTCGGCCACAAACAATCCTGAAAAAGAAAAGAAAGACAAGAGATGTGTTAGATTTGGCACTGTTAAAGTGCCCGCAATGATGAAGTACCCGCAACACCGCTTACCAAAAACACCGGCCGTGGGATCAGCAACAGATGCACCGTCGATTTGGGGTAACCGTCGTACAGAACAATGAATTTTGACGTCTCCATGAACACTTGCTTTTGTTGCCGTGCGGTCAATCTCGGTCCTAAATAATCGTTCAACACCGTCGACCAGTTGCCCACCCGTTCTGGTTTACCCAAGGGTGGGTCGTACGTCATGGGAATCGCTTGCAAAGAATAACTGCCCACTTTGGCCACCAACCGTTCACCACCACCATCGCCACCACCGCCACCACCGCCACCACCGCCACCACCGCCACCGTCGCCACTCATGATAGCAAACCCAAAATCGTCCGTCAACGACGCCGCGGTGGCCGACACGGAAGGTGGGGTGTAGTTGCGCAGCATGGTGCCAAACATGTTGGTGTACGCTTCTTGGGGACTGTCGGTGGGTCGTGTGTGTACCTGTGCGATTGATAATAGTGGCCATTTTCAACCATTGTATTTCAGATATTTCATAGATGAAAATTGTGAGTACGGTTCCCAAAGCAGTACAAGCACCAGTACAAGCAGCAGTAGAAGCAGCAAAACAAGCAGCAGTAGCAGCAACAGCAGTACAGGCAGCATTAGAAGCAGCAGTATTCACATGCATCCACGTTACGTACCAGTTGATTGATTCGAATCGTGCCTGGCCGTTGAAAAGAAATGTCGTTGGGAATGTCCACTACGTAGGAACAATTGAATTTGCAATAATTGTGTCGTTTACAAGTCATGGATTTGAGATTCACGTGTCTGCTTTCTCGCACTTCTTCGTAATTGGTGTGCACGCGACGGTTCAAGATTGTGCCCCCTGTTGAGATGTCAAAAAGAAAAGAAAAAAGGTTTGTATGAGGCTTACTCGTCCGAAAGTACTTGCTGGTTCAAGGAGTCGGGGGGTGTACCTTTGTTGAAGTGAAACACCGCCACTGTCGTCGCAATGCTGGCCGAGGACAACGAAGAGGAGAGCAACGGGTAAGACTCGACGTCGTTGTCGGTTTCCAGAACAATAATGCGAAAACGTTCGGTGGGAAGAATCAATGGTGTCGAGGAGGAGGAAGAGGAAGGGAGCAACAATGCATGGATTTGTTGGTGCTGGTAGTTGGTGGTAGTTGGCGGTGGTAGTGGCGGTGGTTAGTAGTGGTAGTTACAGGCGGTGGTAGATAGTAGTGGTAGTTACCTGGGTGTCGTTGGCAATGTCCAAGGCTAATTCGACGTGAAACGCCATGTTTTGACTGAGAAAGGTTCTGGTTGAATGCTGTGAAAGTAATGGTATATGGTATTGAACACAGAGCAGGAAGAACACATCAGGTCAAAAAGTACAAATATCGAACTCCTATTTCCAACATCTTGTCAAGCATGTCTTACCAACAAAGCTTGAACGTGTTGTTCAATGCTGTGTGCGGTGTCTGGTTTGGATGATATCGGGACGAAGAGAAACGTGGGTGGGGAGTCTTCGTGGTCGGTGGCGGTCGTGGTATCGCTGGTTTTGCTGGTCTCTTTGGGTTCTTTGGGTGCTTTGGTTTCAACGGAGGACGACGACGACGAGGAAGAAGAAGAAGAAGAAGAAGAAGAAGAAGAAGAAGAAGAGTTCGACGGCGAAAACACATCGACACCACCACCACCACCGCGTCGACTTTCCGCCCACTCTTGCAAACCACGAGCAAGCTTGCTTCGTTCGACAATTTGTGCGGTCGGGTAAAACACCAAATCAATCCCTTCGGGCAAAGAGGGTTGAATGTATTGATACGTCATCATTTGCACCACTTTTCGAATTTTATTTTCATTGTCGTTGCCCAACGTTTTATGATTGTCCCGTTGTTGGACGTTTCGAATCAAGTGCTTCGGATCCATGTCTTCCCCAAAGACCACGACCACCACGTTGCACAGTTGCCGCTCGAACGCACACCGGCACCAATGCCCCCGTTGTTCCACATCGATGTTGGTACCTGTTGACCAAGAAATGAATCGTCGTGGTCATGTTGGTATTCAAAGATAAACATAAAAGAGAGGATGAGTATGGCTCCCCGTCATGTCTTTGATGTTGATTGGTACTCGGTAGAAACAGTAGCAGTAACATGTAGAATCAAAAAGAGTGTCACGCACGGTCCACCAAACAATTTCTGCCAGCACCCAGAGCTTCTCTGACCGCTTCTTCGCATTTTGGCCGGGTGCCCAATTCATCCTGACTGACAATGTCCCATTCGTCCTGGTGACGGAACGCTTCCGCAAACAGGGTTTTGCCGCTGCCGGGTCGTCCGCACAATACCACGACCATGTGCTTCCCACCCAAACGTTGCAAATCAAACACGGAAGCACCCGCCGAAGACGCCAATGGGAAATAATTGGTCTCCGTGTAAAAGGCCATGTTGACGCTTTGTGCGAACACTAAATCACTGTCACTGTGGTCCCCACCCGCCTTGGGGACCCCTCTTCCCGCCGCGTCGCCGACAAAGAAACATTCGGACAAGTTGGGGGCGACGTTGGTGACCAAAGCGGACGAGGAGGAAGACGAGGAGGAAGACGAGGAGGAAGAGGAAGACGAGGAGGAAGAGGAAGAGGGCGCGTGGTATTTAGTGCAATCCTCCAACAACAATTGCCACATGCCAACACCGTTTCCTTTGCGGTATTGGTCGTCGGCCGTCGCCACAAAGATTTCCATGGGGCATTCGAGCCAACGAAGAAATTCATCCAGGCGACTGGTTTTCTTTGCGATGGCGTTTTCAATGGGGCCCAATTTGGTACGATTGCCAATGGTTTTTTCATTGGTAAAGATGACCAGTCGGTACTTTTCATTGTGCAATTGTCGAAGTTTTGAAATGACGCCCGGACGAATGGGGATGGGTCGGTTGGAGTTCCACGTGAATGTGGCGTCCATGACGAGGCAGCTGTCAAAATCAAAGGCGGCCACTTTGGTCGAGGTGTAATTGCAATTGACAGGCCGTTTAATCAGCACCGACTCTCGGCTGTACCATTGAAGTGGCAATTCAACACCACGAAAACGTCGTTTGGGCGTCGGTTTGAAATTGAACATTGATCCGAGGGTGCGTTGTTTCTTTGCTTTGGGTTCCATGGCGGTGGTTTTCTGTTTGAGGGTTTTGTACGGCTGGGTGGGTGGTGTATTAATACACGCACGAGGAGGTGTCGCTTTGTTTCTGTGCGCTGCCTCAACTTCTTGAAATCACTTGAAATCACTCTTTGTTGATTTGCTGGTTTTGGCCAGCAACAGATTTGATGCGTATTTCTAAACCCATTGTAAATTTGCAAAAACAAATAACAACAAAGCAAGAACAACAAAGTACCCAAAGGTACAGGCCTGCCTTCAGTTGCAGTTGCACAAGTCCTTCATTACTTTACTCAAAATTTCAATAGAATCTATTTGGAAAAAAGTGAAACTGCAAGGGAAAAGTAACACCTCAGCTACAAATTTAACTCCATTATTCAATTGTCTGCGTCTGAACAATGTCCATGAGCGACGAAGAGAAAGCCGCGGTCAAAATTGAAGCCGTGGCAAGAGGGAACAAAGATCGCAAACGTGTG
>Ga0115007_10002234_pt1 | contig 12016 bp, 6 predicted proteins | sample ArcOceMetagenome_2_FD_87166 | JGI IMG/M metagenome (GOLD analysis project Ga0115007, IMG submission 87166) | Marine eukaryotic phytoplankton communities from Arctic Ocean - Arctic Ocean ARC135M Metagenome | ecosystem: Environmental > Aquatic > Marine > Oceanic | place: Arctic Ocean | collected... | reverse complement strand
TTGTGATCTGATTGAAAGAGTTCCTTCACTGTTTCGAGTTGAGTGAATTAACGTACAAGGTCAGACCTGACATCTGTCGTGGCGCGTTTTTTTGCACGTGATATCAACACGTGCGCAAACTTCTCGCATTACGGCAGTAAGACCTCGTACGCGCAATAAAAATGATGTGTCTGAGAGCGAACAATGGAATTTGGAATGCATGCTGAAATCAATCAATCACAAGATCAAATACATTGGGACCTTTAAACTCTCTTTTTGTCATCATTTATATTGGCTTTCATAAAAATGAAAAAATACTTTTCATTGTAAGAAGCTATTTTCATTCATACTATTGACAATACAAAGATACCCTCCCAATCTTCGCAATATAGTCTTATTAACGCAACAGCCCGTGTTCCTGATATTCTCAACAACAAAAAAAGCGAATCCGATCAATATCATCTATCCCCAATTCAAGCATAGTTTGTTGACACACAATAAACTGAACACGTAATAACGACGTAATAACCCATTATCATAATTTATTTATATCTATCTACAACAACAAGTCATCATGGAACATAAACAAGATTTAGGTCATAAGGAACCGCATAAGTTACAGACTAATAATAATAATAGTAGTAATAACACCGCATCAACTACAGAAGATGAACAGGAAGTTTCCTTCCTTCATGATTTTATAGCTGGTGGTGTGGCAGGATCAGCATCTGTCGTGATAGGACATCCAATGGATACACTTAAAGTTAGGATGCAAACCGCAAAGGGAAATCCAAGTATATTAACATTAGCATCCGGATCAAAATATGGTGGACCGTCGTCTCTTTTTCGTGGTATGGCTGCACCGTTGTCTGCGGCATGTGTCGTTAATGCTATAATTTTTTCGTCATACGGGTGGTCAACACGACTTTATGAGGAAAAATATAATGCACAACATAAAAATCTTAAGGCATTCGCTTGTGGTTCTTTTGCCGGTTTGGTTCAAGCCCTCGTTATTTGTCCAATGGAACACGTTAAGTGTCGATTACAAATACAAGAAGCCGCTATTTCTACTAGTAAAACCAATACTGCAAATGCGTCGCATCCCCTTCGTACGACATTGCGTACGATCCTTGGTAGTGGTAATGGTAGTGCTCCTTTAAAAGTAGCGGCATTATATCGAGGATGGTGGATAACATGTTGGAGAGAAGTTCCTGCTTTTGGTGCCTACTTTACCTTATACGACATCTTTAAGGAACGTATCCAAGATAGGTTGGACCAACGCGAGGCTCAATCGGGACATTGCGTTATGGATGGACATGGACTAGCTACGGTTACAGCTACTTCGTTCGATGCCACGGTGAAGTCGACGAATGCTGTCGGTGGTGACGAACATCAACATACATCTCACACGTGGATCGCTAGTGCGGTTGCGGGAGGTTTAACTGGTGCATTGACGTGGGCGATTGTATATCCCTTCGATGTAATCAAAACACAAATACAAACAGCACCAATCGATACGCCTAAAAATGAACGAACCATATCGGCTGTCGTGTCAAAAATTATAAAGGAACATGGATGGAAACATCTCTTTCGAGGATTGTCCGTAACGTGTTTACGTGCCTTTCCAGTCAATGGAATAATATTCCCTGTTTACGAATACACTCTCTTGCAGGTGTGCGATTGGGAGTCATAGTCAATTTATATGACTAAATGGTAGTACTTGTGGTAGTATTATGACGTACTGCTAACAGTGAAAGACGGCAGCAAAATCTGTGGTTGCAAAGTGCTTACGCTTTTTATTGTCATTATACGACAATACCATCAGTAAAATTAATTATTGACAATTACGTTGGTAGAGGAAGATAGAGGGAGAAGAAAAAATATGCTTGTTCGATGTCAACTGATACTATCGTTACCATTGTGACACAATTTTGATCTGGATTCCATTTTGGTTGGATTGGTTTGATTAGGGATAATATGTTACGGTACTTAATAAAGCACCAAGTCACCATGGGGGGAAATTATTGATCTCGAATGAACCAATATTTTTTTCGCACAGTGAAATAACAAATTATTGGTCGCAATTAGAAGATTAATAATTTCTCTTCGATTTGCATCAATAGCTATCTAATACATGTTAACAATAAACGTAGCAATTTTATACCAAGAAATGCTTCTATCTATTATTATATTATACAATTTATCTAACAGTACTGAATGTATCGTTGTGTCGTTTCCTATATTTATATAATATATTTTATTCGGTTTGAAAAACATTTTGAACCATAGGTTTCGTTACTTTTGAGGCGGCATTTTCCAATTCTCGCACTGCATCTGGTCGGAGTGACCATCCCGTCGCACCAAGATTTTCTCTTGCCTGTGTAAGAGTTCTCGATCCAGGAATTGGAACTGTCCCCTTTCGCATACACCAATTAATCGCAATCTGTGATTGAGATTTACCATATTCCTTCGCAACGACCTCTAATGTGTCAAGTAAGCCTTGTGCACCGGGAAGTAATTCCTTAAAGAGTTGCTGCCGTGCCGGTGATGTCGGTAACCGATTGGTTTCCTTAAGTGTATACTTTCCCGTTAATAATCCTAGACATAATGGTGAATATGAAATTAGTCTACAATTGACATCGTCACATGCTTCATTCATGTCTTTGCCATTACCGCTATTCGTGTTTGCGTTATATGTCATTAGAGAATATTGAACCTGAGCCACCGCTAAGGGCACTTCTCGTTCCCGGAATTTTTCTGATACAGCGAATAATTGTTTCGGTCCATAATTACTAACGCCAACAGCCTCACACAAACCTTTATCGTACACGTCACATATTCCTTCCCATAATGCACGCTCTTGAAATGGTTGATAATTAACTGTCGACCAGTGTAGTTGAGCAACCGATAACTTGTTTTGTTCCAAACGTCGAAGTGAACCTTCAGCGGAACGTACAACACTATTTGGAGTGATCCGCCACGGATAGGGTGCAATTTTCGTGGCGACTTGTTGAGGCCGATAATTCTTATTATTCATCTGTGATGATGTCCCTGCTACGTCTTTTCCTCTCCCTATTAAATCCCACCATGGTGTTGATGTAGTCGTTGTTGTTGCAGATAATAAATTATCATCACTATATTCATCATCATTGTTGCTGTTGTCATTCATTGATTTTATTCCTAATTCATTCAAGTACCGTCGTTCAAAGGTACCAAGTAGAATTTCTGCACGTCCATTCAAATCCAAGGTCCCGTATGAGTCAGCAGTATCAAACAAAGTTACACCTGCATTACGAACCTCCCGATAAGCTTCGTATATAGATTCATCTTGTGATGTATCATAATCGAATAAAAATCGATTTCCCCAAGACCAGGTCCCTACCCCCATACTTGAAATTTCAAAACCATTAGGACCCGCTGAGACACGACCAACATCCGAGATTTTTGTTGGTGACGAGTTTTTTCCAAATAGAGTCTCAACGAGTCCCTCCACAGAAGTGGTACCGCAAGCCAAGCTCGCTATCACTATTATTTGTCCAAATAACAACGATAACATCTTCATATGTATGGCAGTAGGTTATGCTCACAATTCTCGAACAATGTAAATAAATGGATAAAATCTTTTATCTTTTGTTTTCACAAAATTCGAAAATATAATAGCCGGTATGATGTACTGTAGGGAGAAAATTTAATATCATGTGATTTCGAACGAACGTGAGAAAAAAAACGACGAAACATTGATATTCGATTATATGATTACAGTGTACAATGCATACGTACAAACCTGAGCGACTTTTGTGCGCACGTAGAAAAGAAGATGGGATTGATGCAGTCAGCAGTAGGACCTAGTTTCAAAGACGACAACGAAAACAACAAGAGTTTTTACACACATATATAAATTACACCATCAAGATGAGTATGTTAACCTCGATTTCTCGACCTATGATTGCCAGATCATCTCACAGACTATCAGTTCAATCATGTTGTAGGTTGAACAATATTGCCGTTCGTTCAATGGCTGGAACTGCCGAGTCGAGAACATCAGCGGTACGTATATTCATGTTCCATAAAATTAAATTAACATTGTTGAAACCCGGATGTTTCGTGTGATACTAGTCGTATATGTGTGGATTAAGTAGTGGTTTAAGTATTTTTTTTGATTCTAAACATCTCAATATTCTCTTTCTTCTTCTTCCAATCGTTCCTTTACGGCTCTACAATCAAACATACCCACACGAAAATGGGCGCCCATTTCCATCTTATATGATTGTATCTCTTAATCATTCTCCATGGTGTTTCTATTGTATGATTTGTACTTGTATGCAAAAACCAACGAAAAATGCCGAATTACTGCTTCCGTTACCTTTATTTATTTAAAAAAAATCGTGACCACAACGCAATATTACGCAACAAATTATATACGTATTTATGATTGCTTTACTGTTCATACTTACTAAAAATTAATGAATTAATTTTATAATCACTTTACATCCAGCTCGGTAAACTTGACATTGGTGATCAATTGGAACAACGGTTTTTAGATCAAGTTCCTGTCAAGGACAACGTTGAATATACTATCAGTCGTGTTGATGATCTTGTCAATTGGGCCCGAAAGGGTTCATTGTGGCCGATGACATTCGGATTGGCGTGTTGTGCCGTAGAAATGATGCACGCGGCTGCATCACGATACGATATGGAACGATTCGGTATGGTCTTCCGGGCTTCTCCACGTCAATCGGATGTTATGATCGTAGCCGGTACACTTACCAATAAGATGGCACCAGCATTACGTAAAGTGTATGATCAAATGCCGGAACCGAGATGGGTTGTTTCAATGGGTTCCTGTGCAAACGGAGGTGGATATTACCATTATTCGTATTCAGTTGTCCGAGGATGCGATCGTATCGTTCCTGTTGATATTTATGTTCCGGGATGTCCACCAACAGCTGAGGCATTATTATTCGGGATGCTTCAACTTCAAAAGAAAATCAAGGGAAACAAAGCACTATTATTGAAAATGAGAAAGTAAAAAAAACGAAACGCAAAGCAAAAATATTAACGAAAGATCAGTCGAGTGGCAAAACAGAATTACTTCTCGTTCTTGTATTGTTATAATATCGACTGAAAATGTACCATAACATAAATATAACTTTATATTCAGAGAACAAAACTATATAGTTTACACTAATCACGTTACATGAATGCGATTCGATCTTTCTAAACTACAGTCTTTTCTTGAGAATACTGTATGATAAATTTATTAATTTTTAGCTACTGTAGTCCTGAGTTTAAAACGAGATTATTACGTAACAGTGGTAATCGAAGGGCAGCTTATCGGACGTCGTTTTCTATTCAATCTTCGACTCAATTCCATCCGACAGTATTCAACAGTACATACAGAAATAACTATAATGAAAAAATGGTCGTCGTTCAAATATGACAACGTACCAAGTATTTTTAATTTTGTTTTGTTTTTATTACTGTTATTATTCTTTGTATTTTAATGAACTCCCACTAATATAGATTTTTTAGAACCCCAAATCTTCTCTTAGCACAACAGTCTTTAGCGCTACACGATGGAACCTTTTCGTCTTGTATTTGCTGAAAACTGCTTTCAGATTGGTCGTTTCCGCCGCCATATGGTACGCGTGAAGCTCTAACACGGTTTCAAAGAGATCACTCTTGGCATATCCGGTATAGTATTCAAGTGTGGGCGTCCAATATGCGTTACATTCAGACGACGACGACAATGAACGGTGAGCGATAGTAGCACGTGGTATACCTAGAGTCACTCTCGTAAGGTAAACCACCGCGGCAGCTAACAAACTGGGTTTTCTACCGGTCGGACCGTACGGCAAACGACCTAATTCCAACAAGTAATGTGCCATATCACGAAATACAGAATCGATTGCTAATCCGACACCAGTAGCAGCGGCGGGAATAATACATCGACGACAACCGCAAGAACAACCACCGGTAGTAGAGTTTGTACAAGTAGTAGTACCAGTACTAGTACTAGCAGCCGATTCCTGTGCGAAGCTTGCCCTCATAAATTCGAACAAAAAATGATGCGGCGTCGGAGCTTCAAAGAATGTAAAATTTAAAGCATTACAGACTCTTCGTTCCATTGTTTTGATTTGTTCAACGGTATAAATATGATCTGATACGTATGCGATTTCCTTCGCTTTTGGTGGTGCAATTTCTTTGACCTTGCATGCCAGCCACACACAGGTTGCACCTAACAATTGGAACCGATCTCTGGGAATGAGATAACAACGGGTGTCCTTACTCCCCTCTTCATCATCATCATAATTATCATTGTCATCTTCATTGTCATCTTCTTCGTCGGTATCGAGTCCAGAATCGTACGAATTATTGTGTGAATCTTTTGTTAACATTGACGCCGACGTTGACGACAATGAAAATGTCTGTGACGATGATCGTGGTCGTCGACGACGACGTTGTTCATCGTCACCACCACCGTGGAGTGATCTTCCACTTGCCAAGACTCGATCGACCATCGTAACAGCTAGATGCAACGTCGACGATTCAAACGAGAAATGTTCTGATAATTCGATCAACCAATCAATTAATATTGATCTCATCTTGGGTGTTAAATTCGGTTGAACCGACATCAATGTAGTGCTTTCACAGGGTTGTTGATGTAAATTACGTATGTTCTTTTTCTTGTTCCAATCTTCATTAACAACAAAATCATTTTGTCTTTCATTTGGTGTTACTTTTGACATAGCAGTAGTAGAAGAAGACACTGACGAGGATGATGATGATGTCGAGGTAGATTGTGGTGATCCGAATGGGATACCAATACCTCGTCTGTTACGTCTTTTGGGACTCGACAAATTACTGCTGGAATTATCAGACGTTTTTGATGGATCGTTAATGATAGCTCTTTCTGATTCATGGAGAATGTTCCAATATTCTTCACCATAGGTCTGAATGAAATGTACCGTTAAGGATTCGGTAGTAGAAGAATCGGAATATGCAATAGACCGTCCATTATATTCACAACGTGAACTTAATAATGACAATGACGATGATGATCGACTTTGTTTAGGTTTAGTGCTACGTCTTCTGCGCAGCTGCTGATTGGATGGTTCAACGGAAATGTTAGTAGTAGTAGTAGTAGTAGTAGTAGAATCGTCGTTGTATAGGTCAACCACTCCCGAAGGAAGCGATCTTTGATCATCTTTTTCATTTGGACTGTCAAAGCCGAATGCAGTCCCAGTGGTGGTGGAAGTGGCAATAGGAGATGGCGTGACACTCTTTGTTTGTTTTCTCGTCGACGAGGATTTCGACGAGGATCTTTTTGTTGTGGAAATAGACAACGTGCTTGTTGTTGTTTTTGTTGTCCTGGGTTTTTTATTGGCTTTTGTTGCCGATTCCATGGTTGTTGTTGTTGTTGTTGTTGTAGCAGCTGTCATTTTCCTCTTTTCCTTCGTTTTCCTGTTCAGTGATGACGATTGAGGTAGTTGTAGTCTGTTATTACTGCTGTCGCTACGATTGCGAGTGCTACGACGCGGCCTTTTCGAAATAGAATCATCATCATCATCATCATCTTTTTGCTGAGTAGCTTGGTTATTCTCTTTGGTAATTGAAGAGGAGCCAGTGGTGGTAGTGGAGGTGGTTCGTTGCCGACGACTACGTCCACTAGTAGAAGACCGTTGCCGCGACAACGACAAAGCGATGCTTTCGTTGTCGTGTTTGTTGTCGGTGTCATCATCGTCTACATTCTGAAGACGGGAAGATCTTCGTCTCGTACTACTCATTTTATCCGAAAGATCCATGTTGTTATGAAAGAAATAATGAGTTAGTTGTTTGTTGTAGTTGAATTGTGGGGATGGATCGGTTGTCTCCGTCGTCGAGTTAGTTTATTATTATTTTATGAGCACCTACAGCTACTTGTACAAGGACTTTTTTGCTTCATACCGTATTGTACATCATACTTTTTTTTGCTACTGTATAGCAGTTGCAGCATGGTAGGCGAACTTGCAAGCAATGAGAATGAGAGCATCTCCCCTTGTGAGCGAAGTCATAAAATGGCGCGGAAAAAACGGATGGAAGGGAGGACATACATATGAAAAACACGTAGAAATAACGCTACGAGCATTTTTTTTTTGAGCGCGGAAAAAAAAGCAAACACAAAAAATATACGCGCCATATTACAGTTTATTGTGTGAATAGAGCAAAATAGAAATAGAAATAAATAATTAATTCCATCAACAGGACCATGCTGATCAGAAAAATACTATCAAACCGTATAATATATATATCACTATTATTATGAATCTGTTGAATAACAATTAAAAAAAAACATATATATATATATATATATATATATATATACTGTATGATTTGTGTGCATTGTATCTATATACCTACTAGAAATCTTTGTGAGTATTCACAGAGAATAGAGAATTGGTTGAGCCAAATAATAAGCAAATTTATTAGAAAATAAATATAAAAAATGGATGAAAATTGGTCTGTTTGATACTTCTTATTTACTTCTCACGTGCATATTTCTTTATTTATACACTACCACAACAGACAAAAAGATTCAATCATGTCTGAAAATCATCTTTCCATCTGTCGTTCAGATGAGATACTACTATATATTACGTAACTTCCATTATGCGCACTAGAAAATAAGCTAGCTCGAAGGGCATCATAAGATATAATATGTCTAGTCAAAAGAGAGAACCAATACACTCATACAATAGATCATAACACCTCTACAGTAATATAGTATGCAAGATCTTCTATGTAGAATACAGGTGGGCTAGTAGTACAAGATTGTACACAATAAATCAAAATTACAGTTGCTAGTTGATTATTCTCACAAAATCAATGAAAGAGATGAGATAATTAACCCCTGTTAAATATTGGTATTGGGTCATGTGTGCTATCTAGATTCAGACATGTTATGCGCATTTGGCTGCTAAATATTGCATGTTGTATAATGCTATATATTGGTATGTATCAGTCACATTACCCCCACCATTTGGAACAATTGGAACAAAGTGCATGCATGATTGTTGCGACGACAAGATCCAGTTTCCCTTTCCCATTATAAGTTAATAATATTTGAGTACAACACATAGAATACCTCCACCTACTCAATATAATAGCAGTCAGCAAGTTATAGTTGCAACACTTTGTTCCTGAATGAATACTATTGCCAATTCAACGACCACCGAATAATGCTGTGGTGTACTATATTTGCATGTACCTAAAATGCGCTTTATGTGGTGGTTGAATCTACAGACAGCATAACAGTGATGTTCTACTAGTACTAGTAGAAAACTATTGTTTAAAAAAAGAGAGATAGCTAGATAAGTACATCGTAAGTCCCAAACATCATCTCTGTTAGCGCGTTAATTTTTTTTAGTACAGTAGTTGTACTAAGTACGATATCATGCTTGAACGTACGTACTTACTTTGGAATAGTAGGAGACGCCGTACATCACATCATTTCCATTGGTTCTTTGGTCTACAGTACTCGTCGTACTGTATCAAAATAATAAAGAATAGAGGCTTCAGACTCAGAACGAAGATGAGAAGGGGCGAGCATGACATCAACGATAAACAAACAAAATTTCAATACTTTTACTTAAGATACAATAGAATAGAAAGAACAAAAATGATATATTTGGTATTCGCTGCTGTCTCTATCGCATACAATGGCCAGGTGTCGGCTTTCCATATTCGGCAGCTTCTTCATCATACAAGTACCAGTACAAGTACCAGTACAAGTACCAGTACAAGTACCAGTACTAGTCTGTTTTCCGTCGTAGATATAGAAGAGAATGCTCCTAGAGATATACAAACGATGGATGAATGGGCCAGTATGTGTGGAGTTCAAAAGGCAGAAGGCGTACAATATATGAGCGAGGATGTTGATGGTACAGGTGGATATAGGCTAGATATGTCGCTGATGACAACCGAAGACATTCCAGCAGAATCACCTGTATTGTTTGTACCAAAAGAGATGGTCATCTCTAGTAATAAGGCAGTTGAAGAATTTGGACGGCTTGAAGATGCAGAAAAGTTAATAATCAGTCTAAATGCAGGACAAGAGCTACGACAATACTATCTAATGCTAAAGATATTAGCCGAATGGGAAGGAGGAGAAGATAGCCCGTGGTATCCGTGGCTCAATTCTTTACCTCGTTACTTCCAAAACGCAGCGTCGATGACTCCATTCTGTTACAAATGCTTACCGTCGTTGATGGCAACACTTGCAATGGAAGAACGTGCCAACTTAAATCATTTACAAGTGAAGCGGGTGCCATTTTTTAGCGATAATATTAAGGGCTACTCAGATCTTTGGGTTTGGGCCTACCAGATTGTATACACAAGAAGTTTTGAAGCTAATGATGGATCCGGTGACTTGCGTATTGTTCCTGTCGCCGATTATATCAATCATGGAACCGAAACAGAGACTGCTATGGGCTATGATGAGGAAGGAAATTGTTACGTACAAACAACTAAAGATGTACCGGCGGGATCACCTCTTCGGATGAGTTATGGAGATCCGACCAATCCATCTTTTTTGCTTGCGAGATATGGTTTCTTAGATGAGTCGTCGCCCGCAACATTCTGTAAAATTATTCTACCACACGTAAACAATGAACTAAGAGACTTGGGATACGCCCATGATCGAATGTTGTTCTACAAAGATACCGGTGAGGTTAGTAATGAAGTTTGGGATGTACTCCTATATCAGGTCTTAAGCTCGTCAAACATAGCGAGGAAACGAGACCTTATGAAGGCCCACATGGATGACGACTACGAAACTAAGCAAATTCTACATCAGCAGTACTATCCGGAAACATCAGCTAAACTGCTAGAACATATAGATACATTCATAAATCAGCTTGATGAATTATCAACTAAGTCTATCGGACGAGATGTCAATGATCATCCTCGTCTACCTCTTATTATGAGGCATAATGAATTTGTCAGGAACACATTTTTTACGGTAAGAGCTCGTTATTTTGAGTAAGTTATTAGAAGTAGAAATTAGACATTAAACAGAGTTAAAAATAGTTACGAGAATTAAGTCTATTATCTATTGCATCATACGCGTCTACTAGTAGCTATATTATATTGCTATATTATATTGAATGTGACATGGAAATAAGATTACCAACAGTGACCATAGATTTAAGTAAATCCGTCGAATCAATCCTCCTATGTAGAAGTATCATATGGTTACTTTCCTCTTCCTATTAGAATCAAGTCAGTTCGCTCACGACTGAAGCACATAAGATTTGAATTGTCTCGAAGTTAGTTGATGAAAAAACTTCATCGATTCGTACCGATTAAAAGAAAAAATCAGAATACTGTAAGTTTAAGAGTATCATTTATATGATTATTATGGTATTATCATGCTACAGAGGTAGGAAATGAGCGACCAAGTCCTAAACTGTAATAATATTTGTTAATTTTCTTTCTTCATATCTATCATTTTTATCGTCGCGACTAGATCTCGTCCTCATAAGAAAATAAAAACAAAACAAAACATCAACCCTACCGATGACAACGATAGTGATGCTTGTACTGTTAAAGGACATCATCGAAATCATTACAGACTCGTCGAAGAATCATTGTCGCCTCTTCCTTCTCCTTCTCCTCCTCCTTCTCCTCCACGTAACGTAGAAGTAGAAATAATGTCATCATCATTCGTACGAACATCATAACTTCTTCGATAGGGTGGTAACAACATAGTTCTTGATCGATACTCTTGTAAACGTCTAGCTGCATGTCGTGCTTCAATGGCTATTCTAAGCGCCTCCTGGGCTAAGTATTGTGCATCACGCATCCTAGCAGCTTCGGTTACAGAAATAGTGTCCCGTCGCTCCTCGACAACATGTACTTCCTCCTCCTCCTCTTCATCATCCTTATTCTCTTCTTCGAGATGGTAACCGTTATAACTCCCGCGTCGTCCTCCTCCTCTAGACACCATTATTATTATTATTATTATTATTATTATTATTATTATTATTTTTTTTTTTTT
>Ga0115007_10002233_pt1 | contig 12021 bp, 9 predicted proteins | sample ArcOceMetagenome_2_FD_87166 | JGI IMG/M metagenome (GOLD analysis project Ga0115007, IMG submission 87166) | Marine eukaryotic phytoplankton communities from Arctic Ocean - Arctic Ocean ARC135M Metagenome | ecosystem: Environmental > Aquatic > Marine > Oceanic | place: Arctic Ocean | collected... | reverse complement strand
TTCTAGATACCAAATTTAAGTTTAGCAAGAGTAATAGCAGAACAGCTGTTGGGTAACGCCAATTTGCTTTTATTTATAACCAATCAAGAATTATTCATAACGCCCAATTAAACTAAATCCTGTACTCTTAAATACTATAAATTTTATTGCACTCTTTGGTACCGTTTTTGAAAGAAAGGTTACCATAAAAAACCCAAACTATTTTAGAGAGCTAAGATGAATTTAATCGATAAATTAATCGTTGTGACAGGTGCAGCATCGGGTATAGGTGCTGAAAGTGGTTATTATTTTGATGACACCAAACGCTATATCGATGCCAATCCCGCTTTGAGCGACGAAGATAGAAAAAAGATTTCTGAAGGCAATACGCGGCGTGTTTTCGGTAGGCTAAAAACTTTCTAGATTAAAAGTTTAATAGGTTAAAAGTATTCTATATTTAGAGCTTAATCGGTTGAAAGCTTCGTCGGTTGAAAGTATGTCCTTAACGAATAAACACACGAATCCGTAAGGAGATGATAATGAGTTTCTCAGGTAAAACAGTAGTCGTCACAGGGGTAGCATCAGGAATAGGCGCGGAAACAGCACGGCTTTTAAAAGCTGCGGGTGCCAAAGTTATTGGTATGGACCGCAATGAAACCCGCGAGAATGTCGACCAATTTATTCAGCTAGATTTAGCTGATCCAGCATCGATTGATGCAGCAGTAGCTCAGGTTGAATCAGGGATTGATGCGCTCTGCAATGTGGCTGGCGTTCCGCCCACACCGGGGCCTGAAGTAGTATTGAAGGTGAACTTTATTGGCCTGCGTCACTTGACCGAAGCGATAGTCGATAAACTGAATAACGGTGCTTCAATCGTTAATGTGGCTTCTCTAGCTGGTGTTAAGTGGGTTCAGAATATTGAGACGGTAAGAGCGGGGCTGAAAATGGCTTCCAACGACGATGTTAAAGGCTTTGTTGAACAGCACAATATCGTTGCCGACGGTATCCACTCCAGTGCAGCCTATCCTTTTTCTAAAGAGTTGGTCATTGCTTGGTCGATCAAAAATGCCAATCGCTGGGCCGATCGTGGTATTCGTGTCAATGTGATTAGCCCAGGGCCAGTAGATACACCGATTATCGGTGATTTTGTGAAAAGTTTTGGTGCTCACGCTGATGACGATATTGAGAATGCCGGTGGCGCTGGAACAGTCGAAGGTATTGCGCCTGCCATTGTATTTTTGGCGAATGATAGTAGCGCTTGGATTAACGGCCAAAATATAGGTACTGACGGTGGCTTACAAGCCAAAATGATTGCGGGTGCTTTAGGCTTATAAAAAACGAAATCAGATAAACAAGTAAGAGAGTGGATAATTGGTGATGCCTGAATATCAGCTCTTTATTTATGGAGAATATTGCCCTGCATCGTCGGGTAAAACCGAAGATTCATTAAACCCGGCAACGGGAGAGGTCTATGCAACGGCCCATGAAGCTAAGAGTGAGGATTCACTAAAGGCACTTGATGCAGTTGAAAAAGCGTTTTAAAGTTGGAAAAACGTTTCGCTATCTAACCGCGAAGCCATCCTGCTGAAGGCAGCGACTATTTTTGATGCTCGTGCCGATGAGCTGCGTGAAGTGTTGATTAATGAGTCGGGTTCTACATTGATTAAGCCGGGTCATGAAACTCATTACGCCTTAGCGATGTTGCATTCACTCCGATTCCAAACGTGGCTGGATTCGCGGCTTCTATTCTCAGTACTGTTCAAATGAGCCTAGCGACGCTTGGCGCTGTTATGACAGCACTATTTTATAATGACAATGCGAATAGTATGGTGCTGCTGATTGGCTTGGGCGCTGTGCTGGCCTGCGCTATTTATCTACTAAAAAACTTTTGCTTGGTACCATCCAAGATGGATCAATAATAAGTCTCATTATGTTGATCCGATGTCGTAGCTAATTGGCTTGGAGTTCTTTCGCAACAGAGAGATAGTAATTGCGCGCTGGGGCGTTGGTTTGCAGACGGGCAATAGATCTAAGTGCAGTTACTTTCAAATCGATGGCGTCCTTTTTACGGTATGAAATAGCAATTAAGTAATCTGCCAAGCGCATGGCCCACTGGTAATCTTCTTCTTTTATGGAAGTTTTTAATTGATGAAAAACTTTTTCTACTCCTCCTGCCATTTTAATAATCCGGATAGCTTCTTCTGTATCTGTTAATGGTAGAAGGTTCGACGGGTTGCCATCAAACCAGCCCAGATAGCCAGAAAAGATGGATCTAACCGCCCAGGGGACCTTCCCATAAAACTCCTGCAAATAAGGTGAAGAGGCAAGCTCTTTTGGGAGAGTAACTATTTCGGCTAATTGGTTTGGGGTAAGCCCACGATTCATGCCAGCAATAGTTTGATCGTGAATGCTCCTAATGCCTGCCGCATAATCAGATAAAGCTTTATTGACCTCATTCGCTCCACTGATGGGCCGAGTATGGCTAGGCACCAAGTGAGCAGGGTTTTCGGCAGCCATCATTTCTAAACTGTCAGCCCAGATACTAACGTCTCGATAACGGCTTCCTCGAATTGGGTAAAGGTTGGGAAACGCTCGGTAGAAATTATCGCCTGCGAACAGGACCTCTTGTTCAGGTAACCATATATATCGTTGGTCATCAGTCTCGCCAGGAGCGGCCACAATATTAATTGATACGCCTTCGATAGTTGTCGAGTATCGCTCTTCAGTGACACTGACCGTGACAGGTACAAATCCAGCGCCAAGACCGTCAGACCACATCGCCTTACCAACACCGACATTGATGACTTCTGTTTTAGCTTCAAGCCCTATTCCAAACTGTCGTTTTGTCCGAAGGCCTAATATCTTACCTGCGACATGCCCACCGACAAGTTCATTGGCAAAGTTGGCGCTGGCATAGACATCTGGGTTGCTATCGCGAGCGAATACTTCAGCGCCGCTGATATGATCGCGATGGCTGTGGGTATAGATAATGGCGGTTACAGGTTTGTTGCTGATTTTTTTGAATTCAGTATAGATAGCTTGTGCGGCAGAAATACTTTGCCCTGTATCTACGATAATTAGCCCTTCATCACCAATAACCATGGCGGCATTAGATGCGCCATAACCGACTGCCACATAAACACTATCAGACACTTTGACAACTTCTTGTCGAAATTCGTTTGAGTGTTGCCTGAGAATAGCTTCCGATTCATTGTCTACGGCGAGTAGGGGGGCTGCTGAAAACAGGGATATGATTAAAAGGCGTTTCAGGTGCTTATGAATGACAACTGCACTATTCATCGTTTAGTCTCGCTGAAAAGTTGAGATGTCACCTTACAAGGAAAAGATGACTTATTACTTAAATAGCACTTTTGATGAACACGCCTTGTTGCTAGTTGATTCATTTCTACAATTCTCCGCAGGGCTGTTTCAAAAGTTTTCCAAAGGCTTTAGGCATCGGGTCCTTGAGTTTAGCATCTATTATGAGCGGGCAACCCACCGCTTCAAATTTAGCAGTAAGCGCGTCTTGATGTTCAGCGAACCAACCAGGTCGCATAAAGGGTGCGTCATGTATGTCATCATAGATTCGGCCTTCGGTTACCTGACCTTTATTATTAAATTCAAATATTGATAAGCCGCCGATCTTGATAGAAAACATGGTGTCGCCCCAAGATGCTAGGTTCCACTCCATGGCGCAGGCACTCTCGTCGCACATAACCGTTGTTAGCTCCAAAGGCACAGAGCCTGCATGCATGGCCATGACGAAAAATTTCGGCAAGTTGTCACCACACAAATGGTTTACACAACTGCCTTCAGTGAACATTCGGTAAACGTCCAGATAAGCGTTCTCAATACTGGCTACATACTGCTTAATTGGCGGTGCTAGATCAGAGACCAGCTCAGGTTTGTGTTCCAATAAAGCTGGGCGTGAGAAGTCATGACTTCCGGTAATCGGGTTTAGGCGGTAGTAGACCCGAACTGTACTGGCTTTACCGTCATCCAGATCCACAACCACAGCAATCTTATGATGTTTCATGGGACCGGTGTTGTTCAGGGTTAGTTTTTGCTCGTAGACAATTCGGTCTGCAGACTCAGTGGTTCTAACCGCGTGGAGTGAACCTTCGACGAAACCGTATTGGAGTAACCAGGCTTTTTCACTGGCAATAAATTTAATGAAGTCTTGTTTGCCTTTAATCGCACCAGTTCGCGGTGTATCGATATTCGGGGTATCGCTAAATGCAGAAAGGATACTTTGAGTATCGCTTTCTAAGATCAGGCTATAAAGATTTTTAGCTAAGTCACGGCCATCAAGATCAGATGATTCGTTTGAATAAGCTTGCCCAGAGAATAAAATTACAATGATTAAGAACAGGTATCTTTTGTTCATGATATGCCTTTAATCTAAATGTTTGGTGTTGAGAGATAAGAGGTGGAGATAAGCTTGAATATAAAAATAGAAAAGCACCCCCCCCCCGAAAGAGTGGTGCTTTTTATCAGTTAAAAATTATAACTGCCTGAAATGCCCCAAGAAAGCGGTCTTCCAGTTGTTGATAATATAGATCCGACACTGCGTACCGCTGCGTTGGTGGAGTTGCCTATCACCAATTCATCAGTCAGGTTCTTACCCCATAGTGCAACAGTCCAAGTATCGTCTATATCACTAAGACTTACACGAAAGTCAACCGTTTCGAAGGCGTCTTGCATATAGCGTGGATCAGTTTCTACACCAGTACGATACTCATCGGTATAGGCAACGGTCAGCTGAGTGTTCAACTCAAGACCATCACCCACTGGGATTCTGTGATCGAAGTTAAGTACCGTATTCCAGTCCGCTGCAAATGGTAGGGCTTCACCTGTTAGAGAACAAGATGTCGCTCCGGCCAAAGCTTGTATAGCTGAACAGGAGGCTCCTTCAAACGATTCATAGTACGCATCTAGGATAGCTGCTGATGCGCTGATCGTCAGGTTATCCGTTGCGGCCCACATAAAGTCTGCTTCGACACCTTGAGAAACCGCTGAACCGACATTATCGATAATGAACGCGATAGCTGCAGGGCTGAAGATACTTTGTTGAAGATCAGTAAATTCATTGCGGAACAATGCCAAGTTGAGTCGGGTTGAGCCCCAATCCATTTTGGCACCAAATTCGAGCGCCTCTACTTCCTCGGTATCGAAAGTAAAATTACCGCCTTGAGATGCTGGCTTACGAATCAGGTTGTCGAAACCACCTGCTTTAAAACCTCGAGAATATGTGCCGTAGAGCATAACCTCTTCAGTAGCATGCCAGCTGGCATTTAAGTTACCAGTGACTTTTTCTTCATTCACTTTAACGTCATTAACCTCAAACGCAGTAAATGCAGCACCAAGGGCAGGAATTGGATTAGCTAGTATCGGTACAGCAGTATTATTGCCTGTGATATAGAGATTTAGGTCACTACTGCCTTTTTTCTCCACTTCGGCATAGCGCAAGCCCAAGGTGACATTAAAATCATCGCTGACATTTAATGTGCCGGAAGCAAAGGCTGCCCATGTGTCAGCATCTTCTTTAAAATCACCAGCAACTAACCCTAAAGTTCCGCCTTGGAAACCTGTAGCGTCTGGCGGTGGAAGTAAAGTATAAGTTTGATAGGCGAAATCGACTTCGTTGGTTTGATAGTAAACGCCAGCCAGCCAGTCAATGGTTTCACCACCGGGAGAAACGATTCTAAATTCTTGACTGAACTGCTCAAAGTCTTCCTGCCTGTTAGTCGAGATAGACGCTATTGGTGTGTTATCAACATCAAACTGACGATCAGATTCATAAGCCGTGATGCCGGTTACTGACGTTAACGTATAATTATCGAGATCATAGTCTAGGGTTAGGTTGTAGTTTTCAGTGTCTAAGTTACGGAATTCACCGCCTTCTTGTGCCAGTACTGGAACAATATTTTGTTGAGGGTTAATACCAGGCCTAGCATTGAGTCCACCTGTTTCGATGACTTCATCAAAATCCATTGATTCCAAACCTGTTACAGCCAAAGCTACGCTACAAAGTCCGTTACCTATCCCTGGGGTATTTGATACGTGTACGCTTGGGCAGTCAACCAACTGAGCAGTACTACCTGTTGTATCTTCACTGCCTTTTTCAGCTTTAAAGAAAACTTCTAGGTTGTCGCTGGCTTCCCAAAGCAAGCTAATACGACCAACCAGTGTGTCTTTCTCTGGTGTGGCGCCACCATCCCACAATTTCAGGTATCCATCTATTGTCCGGTGTTTTATGGCAACTCGGGCACCAACGGTGTCTGAGATCATGCCGCCGTAGGTGATAGTGGTATCAACTTCATTATCATCCGGCGCGTAGCTAACAGAAATAGAGCCTTCAGTTTCTTCGGTAGGGCGTCGGGTGCCAATATTCAGTGCACCGGCAATAGCGTTATTACCAAAAAAGGTACTCTGAGGACCGCGGAGTACTTCAACTCGTTCAATATCCAAGAACGAAGCCAGAGATTGTTTTGCACGACCAAAGTAAACACCGTCAATAAAGGTGGCTACTGCTTGTTCAAAACTGGGGTTGCCGCCCGAGCCAAAGCCGCGAACACTGATCATTTCGCCTGCAAAACCTTCTGTAATGTGCACGTTTGGTACGTAGGCCGCTAGATCTTCCAGTCGTTGGATGCCGGCATCTTCAATAGTATCACCAGTAACCGCTTGCACTGAGATGGGAACATCTTGCAAGCTCTGGGCTCTTTTCTGAGCAGTAACGATAACTTCTTCAAGTACTGCCGCAGATGCGGTAGATGCGCCCATAACCATTGCTAGAGGCAGTAGTAGCTTGCCAATGGGTTTGTAAGGCGAGCGATGAACCTCTGTTGCTGTTCGGACATCTCTTGTTATCGAGTAGAGCTTGTTTCGTTTATTAATTATTGACATACTTTTCCCCTTCATCCGATTTATTATTTTCTTTCATTGGGTATAATTACCGGTCTTTATCCCATTTATTGATAATAGGCTGGAAGAATTATTCGTTGAAGTGGTTTTTATTGATTATAAATATGTTTGAAACTAATAATATGTCAGAATTATTAGTTTCAAACATATTTATAATCAATAAAAACCATCCAAGTCATATGGCGACATTGATGACTAAGCGTTAAGCTTTGCCTTAATACTTTAGCTAGATTACTTATTAAGGGTTAGCAAATGTCAAACAAAGTGCCTAATTTACTATTGGATGGCGGTAAACCATTGATTTTCAAAGTGTCAAACGCTGATGAGATCGGTTTGCAAGCTCCGCCAGAAAGGTTGGGGGAGGATCTGCGTACTATTGTTAATTCTATAACAATTTTTCAAAAAGAAGCACTAGTTACTTCTGCCAGAACTGGTTCCACTTGGCGAATGGCCAGCGACGAAGGTGCCTATCTTGATGGCACCGATACTGCACCAGCCCCCTTATGTTATCTCACCGTGGGTATGGTGGCCTCTTATATGAATGAAATAGTGGCGCTAGCGAAAATCAGAAAAATCAAAATCCATAATTTACGGCTGATTCAAGATAATTACTATCGGATGCAAGGCAGTATGTTGCGTGGCACTATGGAAGCCAGTGCCCACGATGTTGACCTTGAAGTGCAGATTGATACCGATGCTGACCGCGACCAACTGTTTCGCCTAGTGCAGGATGCCACTGCAGCTTCTCCGCTTAATGGTTTGATGAGAGGTAAGCATGAAAGCCTGTTTACGCTGTCTCACAACGGTGTCGAATTGGAGACAGGCAAAGCACTGACGGTGGGTAAACCTGCAGAAGCCGACCCCGGTGTTACGTTGGATATTGTTACTCCTGCTGAAGGCGACTGGAGTCAACACTGTGTAAAGGGTGGTTTAACCCCTAAGCATGAGCATTCAGGCGGTAATTCAGGCTCATCGTTGACGGATCAACAAAACCGTTTGTTGCATCTTCGGGGTATTTGTACATTGCGCCCTGATGGCATTAAAGAAATCGTGCAACATCTTTATAATCCCCACGGCTCCGTATTTACCTTGTTGTCAGAAGAGGGCCCAGAAAATGGTGGGCAGGGACGAGCGCCCGATGCCACCAGTTATATTTCATCGGGCATAGGGTTTTGTTTTATGACTCAACTTGGTCGCTATGCAAAAATGAACAAAAATGATTTGACGGCTTACCGTATTATGCAAGATTCACACTTTACCCTCGGCGGCGCGTCGGGTGGTACGGGAAAAGCAGGTCAGGCCGACCCATTGGAAACTCACGTTTATCTTGAAAGTGGAGAAGATGATGAGTTTGCTAGGAATATTCTCGATGTTTCCGAGCAGACATGCTTTTTACATGCGTTCTGTCGCACAGACTTGAAGGTAAAAATTAGAATTTCAAAATACGCTAATTAAACAGTACCATCCTCTCCTTAAGCAGCTCGTTGAAATGATTCAGGAGCTGTTTTTCTAATTGTCTATCTTAGGCATGAATGTCCGCCAATTGGTTTCTTAGCCATTGATGTAATTTATCATTTTTACTGCGCTGATGCCAAATAGCTTTGATTATAACTCTTTCGGTTTCAATGGGGCAGGGCAGGATTAAATGCCCATATTGTTGGTTACTAAATTCTGCTAGTGACCGCGGGATGGTGGCAATTAGGTCAGAGTCTTTCAATATAACGCCTTGTGACAACATGTCGTCAGAATAAAAACCAATTTCTCGAGGCGGTAATTTTTGTTGCTGCAAGGCTTTAGCAATGGGGTCATCTTTATTGCCCGGTAGCGTATTTTTAATATGTGGATATTTCAAAAAGGTTTCCGACCCCCAGTTTTTTTTGGCAGGGTGACTTTTATCGACCAGACAAACCCGGTCTTCTTCAATGATCCTACGCTGTACAAATCTCGATGGTGCCTGAAAACCGGCAGCAACGATCAGATCGACATTCCCTTTATCCAGTTGCTGGTAGCTATACTCAGAGAGACTGTGTGTTTCAAAAATTAGATTGGGTGCCAGTTGGTGCATTTTATGAAAAAAGGCTGCTAAATAAATAGATATCACGAAACTGTGAGTGTGGAGCCGGAATCGAGTTTTAACTTTGGTGAGATCAAATTTTTCCTGAGCCATAAGCAAGCCAATATCCTCCAAAATATTTGACAGGTTGGTGGTAAGCCCGATAGCACGAGCGGTTGGCTCAAGGCCCGTTGACGTGCGGACAAATAAAGGATCATCAAAAGTATCTCGGAGCCTAGCCAGTGTGTGGCTCATAGCGGACTGACTGATATGCATCCGTTTGGCGGCTCGACCAACATGTCGTTCAGAAAGTAGAGCCTGCAGAGATTTGAGAAGATTCAAGTCAACTTTATCAATATTGAAATTATTCATAATAATCATCCAGCATATGCACTTTAGTTAATAATGTGGTTTTGTTAATCTAAATGCAATAGGGTTTTTCCTATCCACTATTAACTTTCGATACGCAGGTACTTCTATGACTCAAGTCACTCACACACAATTGTTTATCAATGGTCGTTGGCAGCCCTCACAGAGCGGAGAAGAGTACGCTATATACAATCCTGCGCGTCCTGATGAGTTAGTGGGTTATGCGGGTAATGCGAACGCCGCTGACATCGATTTGGCTTGTAAAGCCGCCGAATCTGCCTTTCCTGCCTGGTCTGAATTATCTTATCAAGAACGTGCCGGCTATTTACGTAAGGTTGCGGATCATCTGACGGATGATGCCGATGAACTTGAGAGCAGGATCAGTTTATTTACCCGTGAACATGGGAAAATTCTCAATGAAGCCAGCATTGAAATGCGTCGTTTTGGTGATCGTTTCGTGCTGTGTGCTGATTACGCAGAACGTTTAGCAGAAGATCAAGCATTGCAGGGGCCTCCTTTCGACACATTAATCACCCGACAAGCTAGGGGGCCCGCAGCGTTAATAGTCCCTTGGAACTGGCCTATCTCAATACTGGGAGCTAAATTACCGCAAGCCTTAATCTCCGGAAATACGGTAGTGATTAAGCCCTCAAAAAACTCTTGTATGGCACCAACGTTAACCGTTGGTCGATTGGCAGAAATATTGCCATCTGGGGTTGTTAATCTTGTCACGGGTAGTGCTTCTCGCATCGGTGATCCACTGCTCACTCATCCGGCCATAACACAGATTAACTTTACTGGTAGTGTTTCCATTGGAAAACATGTGATGAAAAAGGCTGCGGATAATTTGGTGCCAGTGACGTTAGAGTTGGGTGGCAATGATGCGGGCCTCTTTTTAGATGATGTCGTATTGGATGAAGCTGCCTTTAAACGTATTTATTTGGCCTCGTTTATGTCGACTGGCCAAATATGTATGGCGTTAAAGCGTATTTATGTCCATCGCTCTCGCTACGATGAATTGGTTGCAGGTTTAACCGCTGTAGCAGAAAAACAAGTGATTGGAGATGGATTATTAGCCGAAACCACCATGGGTCCCATTAATAATCCGCGTCAATATGAAACAGTTATGGGGATGATTAACGAGGCCAAGGAAGCCGGGGCTGATGTTCGAGAGCTGGGTGTAGTGCCTGACCAAGAATTGTATGAAAAAGGGTATTTTCAAAAACCGACGCTGGTATTGAATCCGGATCCCTCACTGCGTATTGTTTGCGAAGAACAGTTTGGTCCTGTTGTGCCAATTATACCTTTTGATACGGATGAAGAGGCGATTGGCTTTGCGAATGATTCTGAATTTGGTTTATGCTCTTCAGTTTGGTCGGGTGATCGAGAAAGAGCATTAAAAATAGCAAAAAGACTTGAGGCGGGATACACCTATTTAAATGGCCATGGTCCTTTAGCTCAGGATAGTCGTGCGCCGTTTGGGGGCTTTAAAAGCAGTGGCATTGGTCGCAATCTTGGTTATGAAGGTATAGTCGCTTTCCAAGAAGCGCATGCTATTTCTGCGCCTGAAAAGTGGTTGTTTTAATGTGTGAAAAGCAAGTATAAAACCCACTATGAGGCTATTTTCTTATAGTAAACGACCAGTGCATAAAGGGCCTTATCCGCTGGAAAAATTGGCGCGAACTTCGACTGCACCAGATCTGTCGATCTTAGCACCCATTAAACCATTTCTAATGGTTGATGGGGATGATCCTTATTCTATCGCTCGAGTAATGGATGATTATTTGTCACTGCTCGATTCGGTTCGTGAAGGGCCTGTTAGTGGCAAAAAGGCCGAAATTCCAGCTGATCCTCAAGAGCGCGCTGAGCATTTAAAAGCGGCTGGTTATTTTCTTGATAGTTCCGTGGTTGGTGTTTGCCGCTTGACGCCAGAGATGACACTGGCTGAAAGTTTTCAGCACCCCAATATTGATAAATGGTTGAAAAAATGCGAATCGAATAAAGTACATTTGCGTTTGAATGTCTCCATGATTTATCGGCGCATGGAACAGTCCATCGATTTAACTCAACAAACGTTAGATAATCATACACATGCTTTAGCTGTTTTGGTTGAATACCCACGGGACCCCAATCCTAACGAATCTGGTACGCAGTGGATTGACGGTATGCAGGCGCAACGCGCTAATTTGCGTGCGGCAGAAACTGCCTCGGTGCTAGCACTGTATTTGCGCACATTGGGTGTTGATGCGAGGGCTCATTCGGCCACCAGTTCTGATATTGACCTCAGAAAAGTGGCTCTCGCTGCCGGTTTGGCAATGATTGATGGCGACAATGAGATTACAAACCCCTATACCGGTCGCCGATTTGGCTTGGCAGTTGTAACAACCTCTCTTGCGCTCAAAGCTGATAAACCGTTAGACCCAAAGGGCGCCTCCAATCGCTTTAATGGTAAAGGTTTAACCTGGTGGTTGGGCTATGGTACCCATAAAACCGCTTGGAATTGGCTGCCTTATGGTAAGCGGCAATTTAAAGATGGCCTCTACCCAATGGAGAAGATAAAGCGGGTAGATACGACAACATCGTTTATTGATGCAGATCGCATCCCTCGAGTTCCCAAAAGCACAGAATTCTTTGTTCGTATAGCCTTTGGTGATTTAGGCGATGGTCCGCAAGAAGCGTCAGTCGATGGCTTC
>Ga0115007_10002232_pt1 | contig 12023 bp, 8 predicted proteins | sample ArcOceMetagenome_2_FD_87166 | JGI IMG/M metagenome (GOLD analysis project Ga0115007, IMG submission 87166) | Marine eukaryotic phytoplankton communities from Arctic Ocean - Arctic Ocean ARC135M Metagenome | ecosystem: Environmental > Aquatic > Marine > Oceanic | place: Arctic Ocean | collected... | reverse complement strand
CATCTACAGAAGCACCTACATACTACCCTACAAAATACAAAGAGCCTAGTATTCCAACAGCTGAATATAGATCACCAACTCAGCGTCCTACACTTCCTTATTTTTCCAGTGACGATGATCCACTTAAAAATGATGAATTAGACGAAGCAGATAATATGGATTCTTCTTTTTCGGAAGAATGGGGATGGAATGACTCTACAATTGAAGAAATAGAACATGATAAAACTGTTCTCATTGCTCTTTCGGTTGTTTTTGGGGTTATGTTCTTTTTCTCAATATTTGTTGCGTATCAAATGTTAGAAAATCCAGAGGGATGTTGTGCAAGGTTAGTTATTATGTGTGATTTTGTTTTTGTCAAATCTAGCCAGCCATCTATTACTATACATCTGGGTCATCTTGAATCTGTTTGAATATTTTAAAACGATATATTTCGAGTACAATGTATACCTGACACTTTTTTTTCCTTTCTTTCCGACTCTTATTATAGTATCTGTAGGATCTCAGTAGCTGCCGTGTGTGGCTTTTTACGTTGTATCTGCTACCCCTGTCGTGCAATGTGTGGATGTACTGGTCAACCATCATCGAGACGACACAATATGATCTCTGCTGATGATGGACATTTTACCCATGATCTTGAATTGAGTTAATTTCAATAATACTGTAATAAAAAGTTTTAATAAAATATAATAATTAAAATATTTATTCTTTTATTTATGTTTACTACTACTGGACTATTCGATATATAATATCTCAATACATTTGTTGTTCTGATAAGTACTCATTAACCGTTTTGAGTAAAATGATGGTGCAAAAGAGAACAGGACATCGATCAATCAACGTCTTGTCATAGCTTTCAATCCAGTCGATGCCAAAGCTGTTGCAATAATTGCCACAGCTGCATGACCTAAGAATATAATTCTATTCGAAACTTTTCTTGACGATGAGTTATTGTTAATCCTCTGTTGATGCTCACGATCACCACCACCCTGCTGCCATCGTTGTCGTGCTGAGCGTTCCTTCCAGAAGACACGTTCCTCTTCCTGAATAAGTCTTGCCAGTAACTCATCATCACGGATAGATTTTTGTTGACGATACCTCTCATTGCGATTATGAACAATATTCCTCCACGTTAGCAAACGAGAATAATACCTCCGTTTTAAATGTGTTAGGTTGTTGTTGTTGTTATTATTATTATTATTATCCGTTTCTGGTAAACCTCGTATGATATGAAGAATAGCAACATCTAGGGCATGACAATAATAAACATTAATAACATCATATGTGTGACAAGATGGACACTTTTTCGTCTTCGTCTTTGTTTCTGTTTCGACCCAAACAAAATCCATCAGAGTAGCAAGTTCTTGTTGTTGGTCATCATCATCATCATCGTTATAATTATGCTCATCCCAACAAGAAGCGCATACTGTAGAAGAATTACAGTTACCATTACAATTGAGAGTACAAGCACCCACTAACACATCTTTGCATATACTACAAATAAATTCAGAGGGTAGATATGATGACGGTGACGGTGGTACTACCGACGTAGATTCGTCGATGTCCGATGATGGTATCATTAACGCTGCATCTGGAAGAATAGGAGGTAGAGGAGGTAAATGTTGTGATGGCGGTGCTACTAAACTCGAATGGTCGTCATCTTCCTCCGATTGTAATATAGATAAGAAATTCTTTGCACTGCCATAAAATCCATCCCAATCGGATTCAGAAATTAGCTGATTGTACCAATAGTTATTGTAATTCGTTGTTGTTGTTGTTGATGATGATGATGATGTCGGGTGGTGGTGATGATGACCAAATGATGATGATGACAATAATGATGAATCAACCGCCATCAAGTGTCCAGCTACTCTTTCGAATGCATCAGTTCCAAGTCCTTCGGCGCACATTTGATTTATGGTGGTCGTGCTAGACACAACATCGTTACGTATATTCATTGAAGCTAATGCAGTAGAAGTAGCATAAGACGATTCTTCATTATTGTAATTACGTCGTCGCAGTTCGTTTAATTGGATATATTCGTATGAGACACTTTCTGTGTCAGTTGTTGAAATTGATTGAATTCCATGATCAGTAGTCATTCTAGGATGGGGAGATAAGATGAAAATATCTTGAGACGCTTCAGGTGGTGGAGCAGGAATGCATGCTGATGATAATGTTCCTGATTCAATAGAGGGAATGATCGTACATTCTCCTCCACGATCATCATCGTCATTGCCATCATCATGTCGTTGCTGCTGTTGCTGCTGTTGCCTAATATTCTCCATCCCAGCTACAATGTCTGGGGGTAATGTTATCATACACCTACTAGCAGCATTGCCATCCGTCATCAATAAAGCAGAACTGTTCAGAGAAATGCTGTCATCCAACGTGAAGGACGACCCCAACGACGATAAGAAAAGGATATTTTCGTCTACTTGTGTCTCGGCCTCGGAGCCGCCGCTTGCTGGTAACGATTCTGATTCTGATTCTTCCAGACCATTTATTATCCTGAAGATGTCATGTGCCGAGAGTGACATTCTCCTTTTTTTTTTTAATTTATGACGAATTATTTTTTGGGCAGAAAAGCAAATATTTGATGATAAACCAGAAAACCTAGGTAGTTCTATACTCGGACGCTATACAACACCTTTACTACTTGCTACTTGTGACGGCGCTTTGTGTTCCTTTTGTTGATAGAGCCAGAAGGATCATCATTTCATCGTTATATGACATATTTCTTTGAAATCGACAACTAAAAAAAGATCATAGCAAAATATAAAATATAGCAATCAGCAATCAAAGATTTCGCTTTCCACGACTCACAATATCCGTACACTAGCTATTAGCTACTACTGTAGCTAGAGTGAAGAGCGCAGTAAAAAGAGGAATATAAGAAAAAAATCTACTGATCAAGAAAATAAATCATCTCGCCATAATTTATTTATACTGTAAGTCAACAATTGTATGATCAGCTAACAGTTACACAATCTGTACTATATTGAATAGTAATTCTTTTCTGGTGGACGTTGCTAATATACTTAGTATTTAGACCATTAGAAATAAAAAGGTTATAACAATATTATGGCACACTTTATGAAATTGTATAGCACGAAATAAATAATATTACGAAGTAGTGCTTGGCGTGCGTTATATAATAACGGTATATATATTATATTATATTATATTATGCAAAACAATACGGTATGAATACTCTTCAATTAATTTGCGGCTTCAGCATCCTTTTTCTTCTTTTTTCTTTTTCTCTTTTTTAACCCTCTTTCGAATGCAGAAAATGCAAGATCTGCCATACGATCTTCTTCTACGTCTTTCTCCTTCATACCTTTTTCTTTTGATGTAATACCAGCATCTTCTGATTTTACAAATACTGTTGCTACGTGTGGTACTAGTACTAAATCAACATCGTCATATCCCATACATTCAAACGTAGGATATACTTGAGCTTCATCCTCATCCTCCTTGACGATGGTGTTGCCGTCATCGTCGACGACGACTTCTTCTTCTTCTTTTACCTTGTCTTCGCCGTCTTCAGCTCCCTTTTGTACTATCATGGTTCCAAGATTACCAACATAATCTAAATATGATTCTCCATCCAATGTACTTTGTTCGACACAAAGAAATCTACCACCAGGTCTTAAAACTCTTGCAGCCTCTTGAATACTTTTCTTCCAATCCAAACCATTTTCTTTCATTTTAGCAGCAGCCGTTAAACTAAGTACAATATCAACGGATTCATCTTCCAATTCTTTTAGGTCATCTGCTCTTTGATCGAGGATTTCAACAACATTCGTACCTCTATTCTTTTCTTGTTGCTTCAATTGGCGTCGAACAGTAACGGGTAATATCCCATCAGCTTCTAAAGTGGATGTATATAATGTTTCAATTGTTCTTGGAATAAATGTAACAGCCCGTCCATCATCACAACCAAGAATTAGACAATCATTGGCTGATAGAGGTGTTTGATTCGTACATAATGCAGCCGAAATCCATTCACATCGTAAGCTTGTTACCATATCTAAACCCATCTGTAACATAGTGGTACTACTTGTACTTCTGATTATTTTCGACGACTCGATTGACGACGACGACGATTTTTTCGTGATAGGCGATACTGTCGTGAAGGCATGACAAGAATTATTATTATTTTGATGTGAAAAAGACGAAAATGATGATACCGCCAATAACAATATAAGATTTCTCATCGTCAACATTGTTTTTTTTTTAGCTTGTATTGTGTTGCTTTCGGACTTCGTTACTACCTCTGGTACTTGTTATAATATAGACACTCAAGTCTTGTTTTAAGTTATATTATTATATTGATACCGGTAGTTAGTATGTTGGATAGCTGATAGAAAATAGAAAAGATATGATGGATGATGGATGCTTTAATTTTCTTCATTCGCCTCCTTCTGCATCGCGATGTTTTTGTGACTGCTATCATTTACGCGTGGAGTGAAGAAAAGCAAAATATCCGACGTACAAAGGCGAACGGATCGATCTAGTCGAATCGTGTCACGACTGAACAAATTCCCGACGTACAAAGACCGGACGCGACGCATTCTTGACCGCTGACGGAAACGTATATAGAATTGAATTCCTGATCGACTTGATCGAGTCGAATTTATTTGTGAGAAAATCTATGTGTGAAATCCAATTTGAAGTTCGGTCTCTCGCGATCCAGCTTTCCCACGACGTAAATTTTTGCCTCAAGCAGCTAAAACGTTCCCCATCGTTACCTCGCTCCTGACGTCGATATGAATTTTGTTCTGCCTCTTGAATCGTTAGTAATCTCATACATTAATAATTGCAGGTAGGTCAACATGAAGTGTGTCTGTGATGCGAAAGCAATGAGTGAATGCAGTGTAGATATAGATATAGATATAGATATAGACAGAGAGATAGATAGAGATAGAGGCAGAGGCCAATAGACAATTGAATATAGATCAGAATGAAACAGAAAAAAAATTATGTCTTTAGTTTTTCTTTTTGCAATCCAATTGCCGGCAACAATACCGTAATCTCACTGAATTATGTATTTGTTTATCTTTTTCCTCTCCATACCATTATTACATTTTAAAGAAATAATAATAAATTATACAATATATAATAAATATGAAGCTTTCAATCCTTGCCTGTCTTGTTGTTGGTTCCTCCGCTTTTGTGGGTCCACAAAAAACCACTGTAAGTACTCTCGAAAGATAAGAAAGAAGAATGCCTTCAATATATAAATTCATTCAGTAGGACTAGTAATAGCGAGTCAATCGGATCGGATCGAGAAAACGCAATCAATTAAATTGAATTTCATTCCATTTGTTCTGTCTTCTAGTTGGTGGACATGAAATTTCTTACATTTGTTTTCTTCTTATTCGTTTTGTGTACACAATAATATAAATAAATAATATCTTCCAGGTATCAAACACTGCTTTGAACATGGCTAAATACAAATCTGCACTTAAATACGTTAAGTGCATTAGCACTGATGATCTTCCTGCACCTGGAGGTGCTACATCTGGAGTTGCTGGAGGACTTGCTATCTGCATCGCCGTTGACCCAAGTGGAGCTGTTTACGCTCTTGGTGATAAGTGTCCACCTATTAACCAACCTCTTTCATTCGGTAAAGTTGTTGATGGTACCATCAAAGATCCTGTCCTTGGTACTGCCTTCTCATTAAAAACTGGTGAGGTTGTAGGAAAATGGTGCCCAGCTGGACTTGGAAAGCTCCTCGGAGGAGTCTTCTCTCCTTCCGGTGTCCCAACCTACCCAGTAAAGAGAGCCGGAAAGAATATCGAAGTTCAAGTTGATGTTAATGCCAAGCTTAACTTCGAAGCCGAATACTGGTCTGGAATTTTGGATGCACAGGGTAAATCCGATGGTAAATACTATTAGGAAATTTGTTTTATCAAAAACAGTTTCTAAAGTATTATTTTCCACTCTTGTTTTGGGAGTAAATATATGATGATTTTGACCGAAGAGAGAGAAAAAAACAATGTGTATATCAATCAATCAACTACTTTTTTAAATCTCTTAATACCGCCAGTACACTAGCTATCCAAATTCTACACACACATTCCACAAAAAAAAATCTTCTTTCTGTCTTTCATTAATGTTCGGTACAATTTTCGTTTAGATAAAATATTGAATACATAACTTATACTAGTAGTGCGGTTTGATTATCAAATAGTTCAATTCAAATCTACAGTGTGATGCCGTTTTTCTATCTGAATTACAGTAATTCAATGCTTGCACAGTGACTTGGTAGTAATCTTATGTTGTCCTTTGGGTATGAGACAACATAGTCGGCAGGGCAGGTTAGTAATGACTATTAGCTAAGTACACACACATACACTACACACGCCATACATACCAAAACACAGAAGATTGTTGTGTTCCATTTGCCCGGTCAAGCATGTATTTTGTCAAGGTCCCCATTTATCTGCTCTGCTAGCATTAGAGGTGGGCATTCTTCTTGTGGATACACTCTTCTTTTATGTACATTCTATATCACATTATCAGTGGTGAGTCAGCTGCTGACTCTCTAGCCTTATTAACCTGTTAAGGATGTGGGGAGCAATATGGCAGCTACTATAATAAATAACACGTTATATAGATATATATATATAAATTATATGTTTTATATATATATTATATATACCTCCTCAACCCTCAACCCATTATTGTCTAGCTAGAAAGTCATCAGAGGGTGGGGGGTTAGAGAAAATAGTTTTTCGCTCAATTTCTATTCTACTGTAAACAATTCGTGACATGCATGATTTATTTTCCATGATTCCATGACAATACGAGTAAGTTAATCGACAACACAACATACCGACGACGACGACGAAAGCGTCAGCCATAAGGAAGGAAAGAAGGATAGAAATAAAATGGTTTTTCCTACCAATTTACAAAATACACTTGAACAAATTGTTGAAAGAGCAAATGCTGCCGGCGGGGGTATCCGAGTTATATTGCTTTCTACCGCGGAAGGGTAAGTCTAGCAAATGGAAACGAACAACCATTACCCAATAGATATATTTTTTTTGTGCTTTGAAGTACTTCGTAGCGATAAGTGAAGAAAATTTCGAATGAATACAGTAGAATAAAATTTATAAAAAAAACAAATCTCATCTGCTTCGTCGCTGTTTATTCCGTTAATTTAATGAAAAAGCGTTCCACTTGGTCGAGTGTATTCTTCTGCGGATCAAGCATCTCCTCTAGACGAGGAAGTATTAAGCAATATTGAAAGCACATGGGCTCCTGCAAGCAAACAATTTCCTCTATTGAACATGGGAAAAGAAGTAAAGGTCGTAACAGCTATATATGATAACCGTAAGTAAAAAAATTTATTTTGAAAGAAGAAAAAAGGTTTGGCAACGTTAATAAAAAAAATTAAATAGTTGGAACTCTCTAATAATGGTGTGCTTTGTTTTTCTCTTTTCGTTTTTGATTTCTGCTATATTATATTGATTATATTGCACTTTCCAAAAGGTACAATTTTCCATGTATATCAGGCACCGGTGGTTGTTACGTTACTCGTGGGAATAAATGCTAATCTAGGAGCTGTTCGGTCAACCGCTATTCCCTTATTGAAAGAAGTATTGGAACCTTTATGTGCAACACTACTAAATAGCTTAGCTCCAGCACAAGTAGACCACGCATATCCACAACAAGGATATTACCAGTAATAGAACTTCAATTAAATTTATCATTTTTTTTTAACTCGAAATCTTTCGGAATTCTTTTTTACAAGTTGCTTCATGATTAGAAAGATTCTTACTCGTCTTGTTCAATTTCGCATCCAATTGTGATATATCCTTCGTCGATTTATTAACATGATTTTCTAGTGATTGTTTCAGTTCTTTATTTTCTCCCTCTAAGATAATTACTCTACCATTTAAATCTTTGATAACATTTTGATGTTCTACCAACCGACTTACTGAAAGGAGTAAATGTTTACTTGTATCTTCATCGAGATGAGACTGTAAATCACAAGCACGAACTTTTACCTCACAACCTATATTTATGAATGGACATTCCACTTCACGTATCTTACATGCTTGAGAATTATGTATCGCCAGTTGATGACGTGGAAAACGATCTCCGCATTCACATTCAATTATTGTATATGAACATTGTTCGTTGTGTTCATTTAAATACATCTTGGACATGACAGTGGGACAACCATCATTTGGACATTGGACCTTAAAAAAGCGACAACTTTCACCACAGTTTGATTGATCACAATGAAGTTGGTAGTTAGGATCAAGATTTTTCACAATTAAGGTTGTGATTGCCTCACATTCCTTCGAAGGAAAACATCGATTACCGACAATTTTTTTTCGTTTATTAAATAGATCTTGTCCGCTTCGTTTATCAAAAGTAAAATCAACACTCGCCAATAATCGATGCATTATTGTCTTAGCCGACTCTTGTTCTACGAAAGTTTCAAGTTTTATTCTCAATTGATCCAATTGATAAAATGCGTCGGTGCTGTTGTTGCTGTTGTTGTTATTGTTGTTCGCATTTGGTGTCGTCGTACTTGTACCATTATTCTGAGGCTGCTGTGCCTGCGCCTGCTGACGAATTGCTATGTTTATTATTCTTTCCTTCAGTGGGAGTGCCAAAGCGTCTGTATATGTTGTCGGGTTGTGAAGAAGCGTACAGTAAGTCAAAGTATCCATTAATAATTGACCTAAGGCATCAGTAGCAGATGAGTCAACATCGTCGCATTTCTCGGAGACACTTGGAGAAACGAATTCGTCTGGGTTAAATAATTTAGTACGATATAGTCGTCGAAATCGGACCCAATGCATCATTCCACGATCAGGTTTTGCATTTTTAATTGAATCTGTTCTGAAATCTTTAGCGTACATCCATTCTGTTGCTTGGGTAAATCCTTCTGTTCCTAAATAACTCCAACCTCGTCCCAAAAGAACAAGGTCTTCGCTAGCATCTGACGAAGTCTTCCAAGACATGGATCCATCTGTCGTTGTAAATGATCCTCTATCATTTGGCAATAGTCCTCTTCTTCCGAATCCTCCACCGACCCAATACCTCTCGTTCTCGTCAATCTCGACAACAGTCTCCATGAGCTCTCTCTCTCTCTCTCTCTCTCTCTCTCTCTCTTTCACTCTCACTCATTCACTTTTTAGGTAGTCCTTCTTTCGTGGACATGTGCATGTAAGCACTTTATTTATTTATTATTTATTTGACATGAAATATGAAATGCATTACAGTACATGAATTACAAATTACAAATCATTTGTTCTTAAAACTGTTTTCTGTTTTTTCAAGTCAAAAAAATGGAGGGTAAATCATAAATAAATATTTCTCATACCCTCCACAAAAATATGTCTCTGTGTGTGCGTCGACCGTCAGGGCTCTCAGCACCTAACAACGCTACAAAATAATTCCCAACAATCAAAAAGTTGAAAGAAATGGAAAGTGGAAAGCAACAATCTTATTGATACGTCCAAAGTATTGTCAATAATCTTCCTTAATCCGAATCATCGAATCCATTAGCAAAGTACTAATTTTTTATTCGAACATAATTACCATCAGAACCAATCCTTCAATATGCATTTGATGTACTACTTTGATCCAGCTGGCAAACGAGTTTATACTCTGAAGGTAAATTTTTCGTTTTTCCATACGGTCGGTCGTCGGTAGTAGTCGTGTTGGTTTCAAGGATTACAAGTAGTATTTCTTTCTCACCTAAATCTTTTTTTTTTCTCTTTATTTGCTTTCTGCAAATTTCATATTCACAAACTACCACCATAACAATCAATCAATCGATTTAATAGAAAGAAACTCCTGATGGAAAAATAACAGAATCTGCTCATCCTGCACGATTCTCTCCTGATGATAAATTTAGTAGACAACGTGTTTCATGTAAGAAACGATTTGGAATTTATATGCCAAGTACTCCAGCAAAGCCACTATAAATATTATAATAATATAAGTTGGTAGAGGAAGGAGAGAAAGAGACAGAGAGTAGTAACAATAAATTATTGCTACTTATATATACAATTGCTTGCTCTTAAGAGGGAAATATAAGCTCGATGAGATGAAGAAAGGGGTGCATACGTTCTTAAAAATTCTTGATGAACACAACAGGTCCTGTAATTGAACTGTGATGGTGTTGAACTATTAATGCATAATAAAGAACAGCAGAACACACACATAATAATGTATACAAAATAACATTAATATTATATAAAACGTACACTATGAATAATGTATACAAAATAACATATAATACTATATAAAACGTACACTATGAAAAATGGAAGGGAAAAAAAAGTATTTATTCAAATCGAAATGATGAGTTCTGAGTTATAAATTACAATTACTTTAGAAAGATTATATGCTATATCATTACTATTTTGCTTAGAACATCTCTATTATTTGTTCGAACGTTACGTGTAGTGATGGGAAATCACAAGATTTTTTTGTTATATATTTATTTTATTTTGATCAATAGTATAAAATCAATCCCGTTTTCTTTTGCCCCCTCCTGACAGGAAAAAATGGTAAGAATGAATATAAACAATGTGGCAAGATAAAAATAATAAGTTCCATAAGAAGAAGAAAATTATTAGATGATAGATAGTATATAAACTTTAAAAAAAAGGAAACGAAACGAAAATAGGGCATGATCGGAATCTTATTTATACACTTGGGATAATATAAAATATGTTTTTGCGGCGCTGCTGCTTCATGCTGCTTGCGTTATATTATATTATATTATATTATATTATATATTAAAACGTATTATATAACGTACCCTGTTTTGATGATTGTCGTTCTTTCGTTTCTTGTTCCATTTTACGTTTCATTGATGTAACTTTTTGAAATACAGGTGCATTCTTTAATAAATCAGGTAGTGCAATAAATCGGATACTACTTCCTCGTAAATATACACTTGGTAATTTAGATATTTGTCCATTCTTTGCTGTTCTCAATACATCTGATAATGTCATGTTCATTGTATCTTCTGCACTTAATAACAAACCTCTATAGATTTCACCATTCTTCATCTGAAAAGAAAGAGAATAATAAGAGAAGATAAAAAAGAAAATTAAATGAGGTTTAATATTAGTAATGATAATAGAAATAGAAGGGTTTCGATCTGCAACTAGAAATAATTTTTCTTTGTATTTTCAAATAACAGACGACGCATCTTTAATTCGTTGCATATGAAGTTCCAGAATAATAATGAGTAGTGAGACAACAACACAACCCACCGAGAAATGACCGAATTTATAAATACAAACAAAACAAAACAAAACAAAACAATTCTCTTCATTTTGTATCTATAATAATAATTCAAATAAGTTCAAGCTTACCTCTGCAGTGACTTTCATCCCTTCTGCTTCAAACAGAAGTTTAATTGGTACTCCTAAGTTGCCTACACAATACGGAAGAATATTGACGATTAAAAGTTAACAAAACAAAACAAAACAAAACAAAACAAACAAATAAATAAACAGCAAAAACAGATGAGAATTTCGAAGAAAAAGTGGCTTCATATATAACCCTCAAGTGCAAGATCACTGCTTGCGACTTGTATGAGTAATTTCGATTTAGAATTTAGGAGAAAAAAACTTACTCATCGTGTATTGCGTTGTGATTTTATTTAAAAATGTTGTATTATTGGCGTCAATTGTGTATCGTCCCGTGTTTTGTTCTCAATATATTAGTTGATCCGGTACGTTGAACAGATTATTAATAAATCAAACGATGAAAATCTAAAATGACTTGTTTCAATTGTCTTGAAGGATGAAGGGCTGGCTCTTGCTTGTGTTGTATATTACAGCAGTTGGATATGTTCAACGATCAATGGAATGCTGTTTGATGTTGTTGTGATTGTTGTTGTATTGTTATTGTTTTCAAGTCGATCAGATATCAGATCAGGGATGGTATTTTTGTTATTGGGGTATGTTTCAGTTTTGCATACCTCTGGACCCTCCTGATCGTACAAATGACATACGGCGACGAATTCCGTG
>Ga0115007_10002230_pt1 | contig 12025 bp, 6 predicted proteins | sample ArcOceMetagenome_2_FD_87166 | JGI IMG/M metagenome (GOLD analysis project Ga0115007, IMG submission 87166) | Marine eukaryotic phytoplankton communities from Arctic Ocean - Arctic Ocean ARC135M Metagenome | ecosystem: Environmental > Aquatic > Marine > Oceanic | place: Arctic Ocean | collected... | reverse complement strand
TTTTTAACTAGTCATTTTTCAGTACTCCCAAAAAGTACTCAATTTTAGCTATAATTTACTTAGGAAAAAGGGCACGTGCGCGAAATTTACATAGGCGCGCGCAACGAGTGCTTCTACGAGCTACCATAGACTTACTTCAGTACTGTACTGTCAGTTCGTTCATTATCTGAGAACTCTACTAGTACTAGTACTGTAGTTTTGCTACATTTTCGAACACATTGCTACTTACTGTACTTGTATCTTGTAGCCATAAGGAATCACTCTGTTGAGGCAACCCAATACTGTAAATAAAAATACAAAAGTTGGAATATGAACGCAGAAGATTTTAACGAATGGCAAGATGAAGATGACGAGTCCGAAGAAGATTTTGTTCCGGAAGCATACGACGACGAAGATGACGATAGTGATGATGATGATGATGGTGATGATGATGATGATGATGATGACGACGACGACGACGACGACGATCTACCCACATTTCTACAGGGGGATTTAATCATGGACAGAGCGAAAGGCCTTTGTTACCAAAATGATGGAAATTTCTCCTTAGTAAGCCAAAATTCGACCTTCACTATCGGAACACCGTTATTGGACAGTCCTGTAGTGTTCGCTGGCTGGATCAAAGATCCCGGTGTTTGGATGGAATTCGAAGTTTATTTCTCAAAGCAACTTATGTCTACTTGTACGGATCCCTTAGAAATGAAGCTATTAGAAGCACAGGAAAAAGAATTTCCTGTAGCTGGTATCGATGATAACAAGGAATCGTCATTTGCAAAGAAATATGGTGACGATACCATTGATGATAAATGGATGGAGGGCAAAAAGAGCCCTGCAAAGGGCAATCTAAAAGCTCCGCCAACCTACTCCTTGATGGAAAATGGGGATAATGTTAAGGAAACTACTGGATCTGGGAAGAATAACGCAGAAAAGTCAGTCCGAGACGACTCGGTATTTGTTGTGTCAGGGACTCAGATTGATAATAATAAAAAGGATTTTAGGAAAATAGTATTTCGGGGTCTATACCGTCCCTCATCAGCTTCCATCGAAAGGCTTCATCTTATCTGTTCCATCCAAGCCAACGACGGTGCAGTCTCTAGTGCAGCAATGACCAGCGGAGCAGTGGCAGCAACCAGTGTGGCGGCGGCTGTTTCTAAAAAAAGAAATCGGTCGGATGTTGAGGATGACGACTCTGTCGGGGCCACTGGTGGTGTAGCATACCAGGAGTTATTTGCTTTACACGATGATTCCCGTTTATCAACAGAGGATTTGAGAAGAAAATATTACGGAAGCGGCGGGGATAGAAAGGCAGAAGACACTAACACTAAAAAGCGAGCTTCAAAAGGGACTTGTAATACAAGTAGTAACAAGAAATACGACGAAGATGACGACGGAGACGATGCTTATGGGTTCTGAATATTATTGTTTGCTATCTTACTATATGTGCAGATCCATTTAGTTGATATAATTTACGAGATCGAGTTTGGGCTCAATACATAACAAAATAAATGGAATTAAAATGCTAACCTACAGTTTTCTAGCTTGTATTGTAGCCAAAATTGCTGATTGAATGAATATTTTGAAAAGTGCTCAATAATGATCTTCCGAATTGGGGAGTTTACGACTACAGATTTTTTCTTGTCTTCTCAGTTGAATCCCTATGTGGTGCCTCTTTTTTACTTACTTTTATTTCTTAAACTTCGTTGAAGCATACTGAGACAATGTCGGAAATTTGAGGCTGTTGTTGGTGTTGACACAGGAGCAAATCATGAAAACAGCATCTCAATGAGATCTATTTCGGTAAAGCTTTTAGATCAAAGAATATTTTTACAGTCACTGCTATTTTCTGGGAGCTTTTCTGCTTCTGCATGGCAGGATGGATTCGTTTTCTTGACGAGAGGTTCCTACTAATACTGTCACTAAAAAATGTGTGCTCCTCCTTCTGATTATGATTCTGTCCCTGATGCAGTTCTTGTACCTACTATTGAAACAGACCCGCTGGAGATACCACAACTCCACCCCCATCTACACAATACAAGGTATAGTAGGTAGTAGGACATCACTACTGTACGCTTGCAATGCAATGTACCACATAGTTTGCTTAGGTCTAATGAGAAATCGTCATTTTTTGGAACTAGGCTTAAGTAAGCATACCATTACACGCCGCAGAATGTGACGCGTGTAGTGGCATTTTTCGTTAAGAAAATAATGGAAAACTGATGATTTCTCTAGAGGTGCAAAGTTTTGCGAATTTTGACACAAAACAGTCCCAGGAGATAGTGACTAAAAACTGCGTTAAAACGTTTTATTTGTTAAAAAGTTCACACTAATGTGCGCATAATTTTGAGCCTCATGGAAAGGGGGAAATTATATTGTGTTAAAATAAGTACCCCCTGATTCTTTAAAACTCAATTATTCAGTTGAAGAACACTCTTTCACACCAGAAGCGCTTTAAAAACCAAATCTCTGTCCGTTGAGGTTTAAGTCGATATATAACGTCATAGGGGTTGCGCGCATTTGAAATTTGAACTACTAGTATGATGAGAATGAATCAATCAGATAATTAATAAGGGGTTGGTTCGGGGGAGGAACGCAAAAAATTGTTCGCTCGCGCGCGCCCCAAAACAATAATGTTCGAGAATCATTTTGTTAAATCATCGCATACTGTACGGTAATAAGTAATAAGTTCATTAGCTCTCTTCTTTGCTACCCTGCTCATAAGAGTACTAGTACTGTAGGCATCAACACATTTTCATCCAACTCCACATCGTAACAGAAAGAAGGAATAGTTATCTCAGTCTTTTTTAAGATGCAAGAGTCAGCAGCTACTGGCTCCTTTTGGTCTCGCCGTGAGGCGCAAGCCTCATTAGGGAAGGACAATGGCTTAAAACCATTTACCACGAAAGGTGAGTATTTTCGTTTAGTTTTTATTCCGTGAATATTGAATACTTACCGAATGTTGATCACGGAGGGAAAGTTGTTATCGCTGATCTAACACCTTTACCTACACAAATGAATAAAATTAAACCATCCTTTTACTACGTCTTATATCGGCGAAAAGTATTTTATGCGGCGGTGAGTATAAAGTGGGAATGGGCAAATGCTGTAATTATTTTTTGGTTATCGCTAGTCTAACAGTTTTAAATTTGTTTAATTGATATAAAAACGTCCTTCTCAATCTTTCTGATTTCGTACAGGCCCAAGGTATCACTGCAGGTACAGCCTTCGGCGCTTTTCAAATGGCTTACTATCCCGATAGATTTGCATACGCCCAAAAGGGAACCGTTTTAAGCGGACCTGTTAGAAGCCTTAATTACTTAAAACACGTAGTATTTCGACCAGCAATGATCTTTAGTGCAGTAACTGTTACGTATGCCGCCGCTGAATCCTTTTTGTCAGAAATCAAGGGCACTACTAATAAAGACCCATGGAATTCGGCCTTTGCTGGAGCTGCTGCTGGTATGGTTCTAGGGGGATTTCTAACCCGAAGATTTGATATTGCTACAACGTCTGCCATTGGTACTGGTCTTATGATGGGTTTGATAGACTTCAATGGACCAAATATCATTTGTGACCCCGACACGAAACAAGCTCGTTGTTTCCCTGCTAAAGTTCCCACTATTTTTGAAGAATCAGAAGAATTGAAAAATCTGAAAGAAAAATATCCATCATTCAAGCAGAATTAAGTATCATCACGAGTGTATTACGTTTTAGTTTACTGTACAAGGTGATTGAAAATAGTAATATCAAATTTATTTGTATTAGAAATTCAAAATAAAGATACTGCTGCTGAAAATAGAATTAGAACTTATATACCATTGCATTTACGATCGAATGAACTATTTCTGTTGTAATTCGACACGTTCATTAGATTCGTCAATCATTATCTTTCGGACGCCATTTATGTTTGTTATTAGGGTGAAATCAATGCAAGATTGTATTCGCCTTGCCTGTATTTTTGTCGTCAGAAGCAAAAAAAAAGAGATATATTCCTAGAATGAAATGAATGGCCTTTTGCAGCATCCAAGTATTTCACTCGAATTTTTTAATCCGAATATTGAGAAACAGCGAAACAAAATAGTAACGTTTTTACGTATTGAATATTACCACAATGTACTATATATTTTTTTTCCTTCGCCCTTCGCAGTGCGGTTATAAAATAAATACTAGAAATAATTTTCTGTCAAAACTAAAATATTTGCCTTTTCAAAAGTGGGTAGTCCATCCCTAATCAACACTTATAATCTTTCTGAGCGAATGCGCGAGCAATACGCTTGCGGAGCGTATTGCAGTAGCTATATTCAGAGTAATTATGGGTCTCAGCTAGCATTAACAAGTTATCGTATCGTTCTTGAGACGGCGGATGACTTGACATCATATTCTGTTTCGATGCCGTTCCATTATCAACCGCTGCCACTTGCATCTTTCGAAACACCTCTGTCCCCCTTTTCGTATCGTAGCATGACATAGCAGCAAGTCTACATCCCAGCTCATCTGCTTCTGTTTCGTGTCCTCTCGAAAAAGCTGCAACAAGAGCTTCTCTACTACTGGACAAGAAGCTTGCCAAACCCAATGAAAGTAGGCCTTCTGTTGGATCAAGCATCAGTACCAAAATCTCCACTCCGCGGATGATAGATTCAAACACAGAAGCTTCAGAAAAATGTCCTTTGATAAGATGGGAAACTTCGTGTCCAATAATCATTGCAAGCTCGTCGTCATTTTTAACAAATAAATCGAACAACCCGGTCGTCACAAATATCTTTTGAGGAAGCATTTCTGATACAAATGCATTCGGAATTGGACTTGAAATGAGCACAAATGACCATGATTCGATTCCTTCCAAACTAAATCCTTCAACATGCTCCAATGCTGCCACCCAAAGCGCAACCTCAGAATCTTCGCTTAATTTGTTAGCCAACACTTTGTCCTTTACGTACTCGTTCTTCGTTATTCTTTCCTTCGCTCGCTCGATAGCCTCTTCCAGATTCTTTCTCACATATTTCTGAGTAGATTTCAATATTTCTCTCCCAACGTTTTTGATTCTCTCTGCTCGCGGGTCTTTTGTTTTACTTCCATGTAGTGGAGTATCAAATCTCGACCGTACTCCGCGCTCGGTAACAATCTCAACTTCATCATCAGATTCTACATTGAATTCATGGAGCAATGCTTCGAATGTACCTTGCTGAATTTTTAAGGGATTACGGATCGCTAGTATTTTATTGTAATATTTTAAAAGAGGAGGGAGAGGGAAGCAATGAGCCATAATATGAGAATCTACAGTATATTTGAAAAACAAGATAACACACTGATCCAGTATCCAGTTATCCAATCCGAGGATTCGGCTACATACCATCGGTGATTCCGCGCTGATAGCCCATTGTCGAAATAGCGACTAAAAGGAACGGAAGACGAATCAATTTCACAGCGTAAGCAATTCTTCCGAAGGTGATACTCGTCGTTACCTGTTTCGTAGGAGACGAACGGGATAGCAATCCGTTTCCACCACTTGAATTTTTGCTCCGAGAAAAAACCGCTGTCCTCACTTGAGTTTGCCATGTTCTACTAAACGCTTGGTATTTTTTTTGAAATGTGTTCCCGACAGTTTTTGAATTTAGAATGCTAAGATTCCTGATAATATTTCCGGAAACAATCGGAAATAAGCGATACGTGAACATGTTTTTCGAAAAGAAATGACGTTGTTTGATTCTAGCTGGATATGAATAAAATTACAACAATGATAAGATAGAGAGAGGGACTACATATCTAGTATCTCAAGTTTTTGTACGCGGTGTACAGTAGGAACATATTAAAAAAAAGTAGGTAGAGAGTTTTGAGTTTTCAAAATATATATTAAAAAATTGAGCAAAATCTGCTAGATTTTCCTATCCCCCAAATCATATCGTAGCACAACTTTAGTTTCTACAGTACCTAAACTACTAATCTACTCTATATTATGTCTAGTCTAGCTAGTGTGGATCCATAGCTAGGGTACGGCAAAACCTACTCTAATTAAGTATTGAAGTCTTAGATTATTCAACGAGGAACAAAGTGAGATGTTTGACATAATGAACATCTAAAGACAGTACAAGTACCGATTCTGACATTATTTTATGTCACAAATAAGATTTCAAAAGGATATTATTATGTTGATTTTTAGTTTTAGTAGAAGTAATCTGAAAAAAATAGATACTCCCTCAATCTATTTTTGGTTTTTATCTACATTAATATTGTCGATTAACACAGACAGGAGAGCCTTCAATGTCGGGCTCTTTGAATAGATCTGATAAAGGTCGGTGATGTGAGAGCAAAGTACTACTAGGGGCTATTGAAGGACGAGGGGACGTGATGTAAGATATATCCAACAGCCCAAAATCTTTTGCCATTGATATCGGATGTCCAATTTCGTGGTACGCGCAGTCATCAACTAGCATTTCAGGCCAGAAATTTTCACGCAATACTTCTTGTAGATACTTTATTGTTTCGTCTTGATATGATAGTATATTCCCCCCAGAAAGCAATGAAACAGATGCTACATTTTCGTTGAACTCCTCTCTAACATTAAACGGTAGAGCGACTGGAGTCAACAGTTCCATACTTAAAAGAATAGAGGCGTAGGCAACATGCGAAGAAGTGTGAGCAGTGACAGTTAGGGTTATAGAAAGTTCTGTCAGGTAGCGAGCAAGCTCGTGTAACACATGTATGACCAGGTCGTAACTTTTGTGGCAAGTGTACGGTAAAGTCGTCTGAGATGGCATCAGATGTAGCAAATATGACACGGATGTCATGGGAGTGGGTGGAAAGACCTCCCATTGAAGCTCACGAAGAATGGTACGTTCCATTCCTGTGATTTCTTCAGCGCAAAATTGGCCACGAGACAGCTCTACGAACGAATTCAGTTTCAATTTTCTTGATGATGAATATTGACTTTCCCCATTGTCAGATATTTTCACAGCCAGATAAAGCGATGTCATTGCGGTGAGCTGAAAAGTACGGGAATCAATGATCCTAATGCATTCTTGTTGGTCAGGATAGATATCCCTTCTATCTAGACATTTGTTCCCCGAAGCTAGATAGCGATCAAGAATGTTCATCGCACCGCTAACAACTTCTCTATCGATTTTGAAATGATCGATCACTTTGAAGCTCCATTGACAAATTTTTCTTCTCCATTCGCCATAAGGATGTCGGCTATTTTCTTCCGAAACGGCTTGGCACATAGGCACTCGGTATTTCTGTTCCACCAAAAGCATAGTCTGTAATTGGTCCACAGCGATAAGAGAGTCTATCTTCGTGATACTACTCTGAGAAGTGCACGACCCATAGGGTATAGGAGAAACCATTCTTTCTTTTGAGATTTGGAAATAGAAAGATAACTAAACCAAGAATGCGATTGTCTCCCCTTCTGGACCTGTGTAAATATTATTGTAAGTTAGAAAACAACTTCCCTTTTTTCCTGAATGATGTGATGTTTATATACTATTTATATATGCTCGGTGATGTGCAGAAAGAAAAATCATGGAAATCGTTACTTCTAAATGGAAATGATTCATTGATACTGATCTGATAAATCATATTAGCATTTTACGGGATAAAGTTAAACGGAAAGTCTTCACCAAAAATCTGAAATTTTTCCTTAAAAAAATAACACATTTTTATGTTTTCGGCTAGTACTATTTTCAACGGAAATATTATCACGTGAATTTTTTTTTTGTGCTTATGTGCGACTCACATCATTATTATTATTATTTATGTGAATTTATTTCTAGGCACATTATAATACACATACAAAAGTTGTTTAAATGATTTTGGAAGATGAAGTATACTATTAATGGTTAGTCAAACTTCTTTGCTGTACCTACCAGAACCTTGATGATATGGGATTCCACGGTTTGTAGGTGTTATCAACAATGCAACAATGCAGCTTTCCCAGATTCTCCTAGAATTAACTTGATGGTGAAAGATTTTCCCTAGCATCAGTGTACTGAGATAACATACAGTACAGAATTATTACCACAAATTTTGTCCAGTATACTAGTAGGTCCTAAAATAATGAAATGAATTGCAAAGCCCTCATCCTACTAGTTAAGTTAGTTTATTGGGAACTTCTAGATGGAAGAACAAAAAGGCATCATAATGTTACAGTCTGACTGACTGATTCCACTCCACACAGATCCCTTTGTATTATATTTAGTTGCCAACCAAATACATGCAAGATACAAATAATAATGGTCCAATAATATGCGAAGTTTCGATTATGGTTGCTGTTGTTATTGCTGTTGTTATAGCCTTATCTGATCATAGATTAAGAAAATAATATGTTGATTGTATTATCCTATGATCATCCTTGGTTTCAACCCTGTAATTAATTGTAAGACACAGGCCCTCTCTACAAAATTGAGCAACTCCAGTTGAGAACCTAATAAGAGAGGGATTGGCTTGTAGCACTACATAAGGGAAATGGGGAAATATATGTGGTATAATTTGGGTCTGTTTGGGTATTTTCTGTGAAGATGCATATGAATACAGAATTGGAATTCAACGCGGAAGTGCATAGTCGAATAAGAGCGGAGAAATACAGAACTAATAATCAATTTAAGAAGCTAAAATCATTACACATATTTTTTCTTCATGTTTATATTAGTATGTGTGATGGTTAGTATTTTACTTGGTCTATTAGAATGGGTTACTTGTCAACAGGTGTGTTTGCCATGCTTTCCCCATAAAAATCACATGATGTGTGCGTACTACAACACACGAACAATATTCGTTGATGTTCTCTGCTTGATTGGTAAGTTTTGCTTGACTACTTTATAAGAAAAAATATGTACAGCCACAACATTGTCGATGTCAGCACGAGTGTAAAAGCACAGGACAGCAGTACAGTAAGAAATGAATACCATCGATCAGGGGATTCTGTATTGGTAATAGCCATGTGACAACATGCGATCTATGAGACACACATCAAACGCACACGCACACAAAGTAACATCTTTTGTTTTCTGTCCACTATCAACTGTTACTGTTCAGGGGAATTAGATTTAAAATCCAAACCCTTATGCCCTATCGTTTGTTTTCCTGTTTTTTGCCTCTCTATAAGCTCGTCTTTATTTAATTTTAGCCACTCGATCCATTGTCGTACTTTTTTGAGAAAAAATTGAAAAAAATAAGATGATATTAGGCCGGCCTTAATGGAGATAATGAAACAACATTTTCGAAATGATAACGTATAACGTAGTCGATATCTTACCTGCATTTCCTGAGAATAAAGTTGGGATATTTAATCAAGTATTTAATAAGTCAGTGAACCTGCACTTATAACGCGAACACGATCACTTCAGCGACAAAACTTACCTCTGTGACTCAGCTCATTTTTTCGTTCTATAGATAAACAGCTGAATGGTTGATCCTCCCCTCGCGGTACAAATATAGAGTCCCAACCAAAGCCACGTCCTTCTACAGGTTCAACAATGGTCCCTTCTACTTTCCCTGTAAACAATACTGGGTCGGCGTGAGGTGCTGCAGTTGATGAGAAGTTCATCAACAAATTATATCCGTATATTGTATATTACGATTGCACAGATGATAAAAAGGATAATTGAAAAGGAATACATTAGAGAGGATAAGAAATAATAAGAAAGATACTACGATTCAATTTCTATCCACTCGGCCCGTTATGACTTTTTAGAGCCCTCTTACCAATACTGAAAGCGAGAGTACACACAGCCGTGGCTGATTTGTCTTCGGTGAAAAAAAAAACATGATGTATGTGAGATGAACTACGTAAAAGCAATTCAATCATCGATCGAAGCACCAAACAGAAAATAAATTACCTTCATATGCCGTTAAAATTCTCCAAAGGCCCACACTTTTCAATCTTTCTTGAAACCATTTGATGTAGGGACCTGGCATATCTCCCAAAGCATGGAATTCCAGGCTTGTATCTTCAATGAGGCTGGATCCACCAGCTAGTTGGGCTGCAAGAAGTGCTTTCTCTTTTGCTATTCCTTCCGTGTTTACTTCCTGTATTTCGGGTAGATCGACCTGTATAACTCTCAAGTTCACTAACAATAAGGTAATATTTGACATATCTAATTAGATTTACGAGTTTTTTTTTGGGAATGCTTAGCATTATAGTAAGTGACGCTGAGTACTCACCTAGATTTTCCATTTTATTTTCCGATAATATCAGTTCAATCTCCCTCACTTTCATCTGTGATTATTGAGGTTTCAGTTTTTCTCGCAACTGTTAGTCGTACGTATGTTTATTTATCTTGATGTCGGTATGCATGCACACAAATGTATTGATGGACGATGGACTTACCTGGTTTCCAGTAACAAATGCTATATTTAGCTTTTCGGTATTGCTCACCAGTAAGAATGAGGTAGGTCGAGCTATTGTTGTTAGATACCTTATTTTCGTCAGCGGTGAATTTCTAGGAAGTGCTGAATTTCTAGGAGCAAAAGCATGAGCATAAGATGCTAACAATAACCAAATTGAAATGAGACCTGACAGGAAAATCATCTTGGTGAAGCAGTCTAGTTGTTATAGGCAAGGGGTGGTATTTTTGATACTGGCGACAAAAGTTTAGAGTTAATAATGTCCTATGTCCTAAAGATACAGTATGCATCGTCCATGGATCAAAAGATCAAGAGACGAGAGACCAAGAGAGTGTTGGCAAATGGCTAATCGAATCGAGTATATCGATCCATCAGCATCACGAATCGAATGAATCGAATGAATCGAATGAATCGAATGAATCGAATGAATCGAATCTCATATCATAACTTCTTTGCAAAAACCAAATTTGAGCAAGTACATTTTCTCGCCCCCAATAAGTAAGGTAGGAAATGGTCAAATCCATTACAATACTTTGTCAACAGAGATACAATAAGTAAGGTAAGATAGAGTCAAATCCATTACAATACCTTGTCAATGGAAGGAATATCTATGCTCAATTGAATTGAGGGTCCAAATCAATCATTGTTATGTTGTTATCTCTCTAATTTTGAAATGAATACAGTTGAAGAATGTTGAATATTTATGTGGTATTACAATGAGAAGCTCAAGTATTTTTGAAGGTATTCTACTAGCTTAAGACGAATGATCATTTCATTGAAGAATATCGATTTAATCTTTTAAAGGTCCCAAGCGTCAACTGGAGAATCATTCTCACTACCGCTACCGTCGGCTCGATCGGCCGATGATAGTGTTGGCTGTGAAGTGCTATGATGCATATTGTGTTCATCTTCGTCATCGGAATCGTCCCAGTTTCCATCTGTCTTTGTGAGACGCGCAAGGTCTTCTTCCAATGACAACGCTTGGTCATTCGTACCATTGTCATTATCGCCAGAACCTTCGTCATCGTCGTCCTTTCCAATTATGTGCCCGGCAGCATTTTTTTCTGCCTTTTCTAACTGCTTTTCAGCTATCTTTAATTGCGCTTGCTGGCGCTCCAGTACGTCTTTGAGCATCTCAGCAGCAGTTGTTCCGCCTCGTACTCGGCGAAGTTGTTCCGGGTCGTATCTTCCTCTTGGAACACCTGGTTTGTCCATGTTTAGACCATGTGCATCTGCCCAGGCTAACCATGGCATCCACGTGTCAGGATCCCCTCGACGAAGAGTTTGGTCGTTTCCAATCACAATGAGAGCTCTTCTTGCCCGAGTAAACGAGACGTTGATACGACGCCAATCGGATGCAAAACCAATGGCCCCGTAATCGTTACTTCGTACTGCAGAGAAGACGACTGCTTCTTTCTCTCTTCCTTGGAAACCATCTACAGATGAAACCTCAATGTAAGATTGACCAGAATTCTGAGTAAGCCTCCGAGTCATCCGACGAATCAAACGAGCTTGGGCTGCATACGGAGTAACAACAGCAATATCCGATGGTGTGCACTGACCACCCGAAAGTAACGCGGCTACGGCGTCACAAGCAGCTGCGGCTTCTGCCTCGTTCGTTTTACTAACACCATCATCCATCTCGGTTCCCTTCACAGGGACAAAAGCAACAGGAAATTCCTCCCTTGGC
>Ga0115007_10002229_pt1 | contig 12028 bp, 13 predicted proteins | sample ArcOceMetagenome_2_FD_87166 | JGI IMG/M metagenome (GOLD analysis project Ga0115007, IMG submission 87166) | Marine eukaryotic phytoplankton communities from Arctic Ocean - Arctic Ocean ARC135M Metagenome | ecosystem: Environmental > Aquatic > Marine > Oceanic | place: Arctic Ocean | collected... | reverse complement strand
AGATGCTAAAATATGCTCAATCATCATATGTGTTGTTTCATGATGACCAGTCCCAAAACTCATTTTGGGTTCGATTATAATATCATATTTAACCTCAAAAGGATCGTGAAATGGGGCACGAATAGCACATTGATCTCCGACCACTATAGGGTTAAAGTTTTTTTCCCACTCTGCATTCCAATTAGTTTGCGCAATGGTCTCAAAGGTGAAAGTAATTTTAAATTCTTCAGAACTTAAAATATAAATTGACTCTAAAATAGACTCTGAATGCCCCCCCTCTTGAATGTAAGCAATAACCCCATCAGGCGTTTCTACGAAACTTTCAAAACCCGCATAACCTAACTCCGCGATTAAAATTTCGGTACCTGGCTGAACGGGTTCAACTTTAAAAGTATATCCGATGTAGATAGAGTCTGCCAAATTTAAAATGCGTTTATGATGGCTGTAAATTGAGTCACATCCAATGCAGCTCCTCCAATTAATCCTCCATCAACATCTGCTTTTGAAAAAATCTCTTTTGCATTTGCTGGTTTTACACTTCCTCCATAAAGAATTGAGACCTCAGCTGCTAAACCTGAAGAGTATTTATTTGCAATCGTTTGACGTATAAAATTATGCATATCCTGTGCTTGTTCTGGCGAAGCTGTTTCTCCAGTTCCAATGGCCCATACTGGCTCATAAGCTAAGACAATTTGTTCCCAAGCTGAAGCTGGTAAATGGAATAATGCATTCTTAATTTGACCTTCACGATTGCTTCCTCATTTCCAGATTTACGATCAGCTAATTCCTCACCAAAGCAAAAAATAACACGTATGTTGTGCTGTAACGCAGCATCTACTTTTTTTGCTAAAAGCGCATCTGTTTCACCAAAATAAGCACGACGCTCACTGTGTCCTAAGATGACTGTCTGAACACCAACACCTTTAAGCATCGCCGCACTCACCTCTCCTGTGTAGGCACCATTTTCAGCATAATGCATGTTTTGAGCCGCAACAGTAATCTGGCTTCCTTTTAGTGAGTTTGAAGAGGATAACAGACTTGTAAAAGGAGGTGCTATGATAACCTCTGTTTGTGAATGGGTGTGCTGCTCTAAAAGTTTAGAAACTAAAAGTTCTGAATCGACATAGTCGTTATTCATTTTCCAATTTCCTGCTACAATTTGTTTTCTCATTTTAAATTATTTAAAAGTTTTTTATCGGTTGTTTCAATTGCGTTAAATACCTTAATCTCTCCATCTTTGTCAATAATCAAGTAACGTGGAATCCAATCTAATCCTAAAAACGTGCCCAAAGCTCCTTTCCAGCCAGATTGCATGAAGTAATGTTCCCCTGAGATCTTTAATCGATCGATTCCCTTTTTCCAAGCAACTTGAGACTTGTCCAGTGACAAGAAAACAAAGTCAATTTCTTGGTGTGTTTCCTGTAGTTTTTTTACTCCAGGTAAGCCTTTTAGACAATCTTTACACCAAGAGGCCCATACGTCCACAAAAACGGCACTTCCTTTGTGTTTTTCTAAAATGGATTTGAATGACACTGAATCTCCTTGCAAATTAATTAACTTATCATTTAACGCTTCTAATGAAAACTGAGTTTCATTTCTGTTTTGACAACTCAAAACTGTAGTAATAAAAAGAGTAAATACTAGAATATGTTTCATATTTTAATTTTTATTAAGCGTTAATTTTAATTTTTGGATCCAAATACGTGTAAATAATATCAACTAAAATGTTTATGATTACAAAAGTAAGGGCAATTATTAAAACAGCCCCCATAATTACTGGCAAATCTAGGGTATTTAATGCATTTACGATTTCCTTTCCTAATCCGTTCCACGAAAATATATATTCCACAAAAACAGCACCTGCCAGTAAAGACGCAAACCAACCCGAAATAGCTGTAACTACTGGGTTTAAGGCATTTTTCATGGCATGCTTTGTGATCACTTGAAACGGAGTCAATCCTTTGGCTCTTGCCGTGCGTATATAGTCTTGATTAAAAACTTCTAACAAGGAGTTACGCATCAATTGAGTAACCACTGCCAAAGGACGAATACCTAGAACCACAGCAGGTAATATTAAGTTTTTTATTTTTAAAACATTGGCCTCTCCAAAATCATCTAATTCATACAGGCTCCCCGTCATTTCTAAGCCCGTATATTCGTGCCATAAAAAACCAAATATCCAAGCAGCAAGTATAGCGCTAAAAAAAGAAGGCAAACTCATTCCCAAAGTACTCACTACTAAAATAGACTTGTCGATCCATTGGTCTTTATAGAGTGCTGAAATTACACCAAAAAATAAACCAATAATTAACGCAATACAAATGGAAGCCACAGCCAGTATGATCGTATTTGGAAGTGTTTCGCTTAGTATCTGACTTACTTTTTTACCTTGTTTAGTAAAGGAGGTTCTCAAGTAAGGGTATTTTATAACAACGGTTGATTTTGAAGTATTAAAAAGTGCTTGGTAACTGTAGTCGTGAGATTTTAAAAAGGTGTAATTTTTTGGATCCTTAGAATGAAAAGACAAAGGCGAAACATCATTTAGATAATATAAATACTGAGTCACCACTGGTTGGTCAAATCCATATTTTTGCTTTACAATTGCTAACTGGGCTTGGTCTTCATTTTGTCCCAGCATCATTTGAGCGGGATCACCTGGCAATACGTTAAAAAGAAAAAAGATAGCAGTAACCACTCCTAAGAGAGTCCAAAAAGCGTGCTGTATTTTTTTTAGTAAGTAGCGCCCCAAATCAATTAAAGATCTAGGTTATCAATATCATTCCAATGTGCTTTTTGCTCCACAGTTCCACGTCTTAAAATTAAAACCCCTGGATTGGAGCGCACTACAGTTTTGAGTGCTTTTTCATCGCAAAGATAAAATTCAAAATCAAGCCCATAAGACGATTTAACGGCTTCTTTAACATCTCCTCCTGACGCGCTTAATCCTATGACAGTATAGCCTTTAGATATAGCTTCTTTAGAAAATAACTTCAAGGCTTCTAATCCTTTAGTTTCTGCAGTTTCTAAGTTGTAAGATACGATCATAACAAGCTTGTCTTTCGCTAAAAAGGTACTAGTTAAGTCATCTGTCTCAGATTCTATAGAAAAATCTAATATCGATGGCTGGTAACCTTCCTTAACAACTTTCGTTTCTACACTAACATAGTCGCCATTAACTTCGGGATAAGAGCCGTCGGTGACAACGGTTTGTTGTTCTCCGTTAACATCAAAAACCCATGTAAATTCTTGTACTACTTTTGGAGCATTTTCTGGTGTGCTCATATTTTTCAACAGGCTGTCCCCTATTTTATAAGCCCTAAAGTCTATACTAGGTAAATGCATCAATACATGGTATCCAAAAGCCAAACTAGCTACAAAACTCAAAAGAGCAAGTACTGTAGTTGGCAACGATTTAAACACGGGTGTTATATATGATTTACCAAAAAATAAAATCAGAACAAACACCAACAACACAACATCTTTTGTAAAGCTTTCCCATGGAGTTAACTTTAAAGCGTCTCCAAAACAACCACAGTCTTTTACCTTATCAAAGTAAGCTGAATAAAATGTTAGAAATGTAAAAAACACAATCATTATTAATAAACTCCAAACCGTAAACTTAGGTTTATATCCAATCAATAAAAACACCCCAAGAACTACTTCAAAAACCACTACCAAAACAGAAATAGCTAAAGCGTAAGGCTCTAAAAAAGGAAGATTTAAAACCTCCGCGCTAAAATACTCTTGCAGCTTGTAAGAAAACCCTAGAGGGTCATTGAGCTTAATGAAGCCCGAGATTATAAATAAAATTCCTACAAAAATTCTTGAGATTGGGACTAGTATTTTCATCTTATGATTTGTTTAAATGTATTAGAGCAAATACTGCATAATTGATCATATCTTGGTAATTAGCATCAATTCCTTCGCTAACAAGCGTATGCCCTGCATTGTCTTCAATCTGTTTGACACGCAGAAGTTTTTGTAAAATTAAATCTGTTAACGAACTCACACGCATGTCACGCCATGCCTCTCCGTAATCATGATTTTTATCCATCATGAGTTGTTTGGTGATAGTGATTTTATCTGCATACTGTGAAACCGCTTCTTCAAATGATAAATCAGGCTGTTCTACAACTCCTTTTTCTATCTGAATAAGAGCCATTATACAATAATTAATAATTCCAATAAACTCACTTGCAGCACCTTCGTCAACCTTTTGAACTGCGTTTTGCTGTATTCCTCTTATTCGTTGCGCTTTTATATAAATTTGGTCAGTGAGGGAAGGCAATCTAAGAATACGCCATGCACATCCATAGTCTTTCATTTTTTTACTAAACAAGTCTTGACAAACCTGAACAACCGCGTCGTATTCTTTTGAAGTATTTTGCATGAAATAAATCGAATTTTCCGTAAATTTCGCTTAAAATATTTGAAACATCAAGATTTATAGTTTAAATCTTGATAAAAACAAACAATAATCAGTATTTATGACCTTAAATTGTAACGGCAAACTTATTGACCTTAGCAGTCCCAAAGTGATGGGGATTTTAAATGTGACTCCAGACTCATTTTATGATGGAGGAAAATTTAAAAATGATAAAAGCATTTTAATTCAGACAGAAAAACTGATAAGTGAAGGGGCTAATTTTATAGACATTGGAGCTTACAGCTCAAAACCTGGTGCGGATTTTGTTTCTGAAACAGAAGAATTAAATCGACTGATTCCGATTGTTCGCTTAATCCATGATGCCTTTCCTGAAACACCTATTTCAATAGATAGCTTTAGAAGCAATGTAATTAACATGTCAATACAGGCTGGAGCAGCTATGGTGAATGATATTTCAGGCGGACAGTTAGATCCTTTGATGTTTGAGACTGTAGGAAAACTTGGGGTCCCATACATTTTGATGCACATGCGAGGTACACCTCAAACAATGCAGCGAATGACAAGCTATTCAAATGTAATCAAAGAGGTTTATTCTTACTTTACAGAGCGAATTGAGCTGGCAAAGAAACACCAGATAAAAGATATCATAATCGATTTAGGCTTTGGGTTTTCAAAAACTTTAGAACAAAACTTTAAACTACTAGAATCATTAGATTTTTATAAAAACCTAAACCTCCCCATTCTTGCTGGAGTCTCTAGAAAATCTATGATTTACAAAACCTTAGATACCAACGCAGACCAGGCTCTTAATGGAACAACTGCATTACATATGATCGCACTTGAAAAAGGAGCAAAATTACTCAGAGTTCACGACGTTAAAGAAGCGTTGGAGTGTATAAAACTTCATAGAGCGCTTAAAAACTAACATTCAGTTTATATTTATTATATTTATTAAAATTTTCGGACCATTGGACATCTTTAAAGACTTATTAAATTTCAACATATTAGACATTATCGACATCACCCTAGTCGCTTTTCTGCTCTACTATGTTTACAAACTAATTAAAGGAACTGTTGCCATTAATATCTTTTTTGGGATTGTTATTTTTTACCTTTTTTACTTATTAGTAGATGTTTTACAAATGCGAATGCTTAGTAATATATTAGGAGGGTTTATGAGTGTTGGAATTATTGCATTGATTGTTGTTTTTCAACCAGAAATCCGTAAGTTTTTATTAATGATTGGCTCTACAAACTTAAGTAAAAGCGGTTCATTCATGAAGCGATTTAGTTTTTTAAAGACCCAAGGCAGAAGCGCATCAGATACAGACGTCATTGTAAAGGCATGTACTAAAATGGGGGCTACCAAAACAGGGGCTCTTATAGTAATTGAACGCAACAATAATTTAGATTTTTTGGTCGAAACTGGAGACGAAATGAATATTACAGTAACGCAGCCAATTTTAGAAAGCATCTTTTTTAAAAACAGTCCTCTTCACGATGGAGCCATTATCATTTCTAATAATATTATTAAAGCTACACGAGTTATACTCCCGGTAAATAATGAAAAAAACATACCTTCTCATTTTGGACTAAGGCACCGTGCAGCGATAGGTATTTCTGAAAAAACCGATGCATTAGCAATTGTTGTTAGTGAAGAAACGGGTCTTATATCTTATGTAAACAATGGAGAGTTTATTATCTTTAAAGACACTCTAGATTTAATTAAAAGAGTGAAGGCTGATCTATCATAAACCTAGCTTTTTTTGGTCAAAAACTGAGCGTCATACAAATTTCTATAGAACCCATTTTTCAGAGTAAGCAACTCACTATGAGTCCCTTTCTCTACAATTTCTCCGGCGTCTAGTACAATAATCAAATCTGATTTCTGAATCGTTGCTAGTCGGTGTGCAATTACTATGGATGTTCGTCCATATGTGATTTTCTGAGTGGCTTTTTGAATGAGTTGCTCCGAATAAGAGTCTATAGAGGCCGTTGCCTCGTCAAGTATTAAAATTTTGGGGTTTGTCACATAGGCTCTTAAAAATGAAATCAATTGTCTTTGCCCAGAAGACAACATCACACCGCGTTCTTTTACATTATAATGATACCCATTTGGTAAACTCATTATAAAATCGTGCACACCAATCTCTTTAGCAGCAGACTGCACTTCCAACTCACTAATAGCAGGATTGTTCAGCGTTATATTGTTTAAAATCGTATCAGCAAACAAGAACACATCTTGAAGCACTACGGCAATATTTTGTCTTAGACTCTTAAGAGATATACTTTTTATATCTTTAGAATCTATTGTAATATTCCCTGAATCGATATCATAGAGACGGTTTAATAAATTTACAATAGTAGACTTTCCCGCCCCAGTAGAACCAACAATAGCGATTGTATCACCTGCTGACACATTAAAGGATACCCCTTTTAAAACTGGTTCATTTTCCACATATGAAAACTTAACATCCTTAAACTCCAAGTCCCCTTTTATATTTTCAATAGTCCCTTCTCCATGGTCTTGGATATTCGATGTAGTATCAATTACCTTAAAAACCCTATCGGCAGCGACCATTCCCATTTGTAGTGTATTAAATTTATTGGCAATCTGGTTAAGGGGTCTAAACATCATAGGAACCATCATGATAAAAGCGGTTAAATCTCCTACTGAGGCTGTTTGATCAAGAACGGTATTTAGACCTCCCACCCATATGACCGTCCCCAAAGTGATGGACGACAATAATTCTGCAATTGGAAAAAAAACAGAGTTGTACCAAACGGTTTTAATCCATCCCTTTCTGTGACGTGCATTAATAGTTTTAAAGTTTTGATACTCAATTTCTTCTCTAGCAAATATTTGAACGATTTTCATTCCTGTAATGCGCTCTTGCACAAATGAATTTAAATTTGAAACTTCAGTTCGTACATCTTCAAAAGCCTTTTTCATGTATTTCTGAAATATCTTTGTAGCAATCAATACTATCGGAAGCGTACAAAAAACAATGACACTTAGTCGCCAATTCATATAAAACATAACAGCCCCAACAACACCCATCTTTAGTATGTCACTAAAGATCATAAACAGCCCTTCACCAAAAATATCAGCAATTCGCTCCATATCGGTCACTGTTCGCGTTATCAAAACTCCAACAGATGATTTGTCAAAATATTTCATTTTAAAACCCAAAATATGTTTGAATAACTTGACTCGAATATCTCTTACTACGGACTGACCTAACCAGCTTGCGTAGTAAATAAATAGAAGGTTACATGTGACTTCTAAAATCAACAATCCTAGCATTAGTAGAGTATATTTTAAAAATCCCGGTTCAAATCTTTGCTCAATATTAGTGTCTATAGCTAGCTGTAAAACTTTGGGGCGAAGTGCTCCAAACACAGCAAGTCCAATGACAGTCAGCAATGAAAGTATGAAAACACCTCTGTAAGGTCTAATATAATACAGTAACCTTTTAAACAAGGGGGCGTCAAAAGCAGTTTTTTTAGAGCTTTTCATCGAGATATATTGATTTAGAATACTCTATATTAGTTAAATAAAGGCCTTGTGCTGGTGCAGAAGTTCCCGCGTTTGATCTGTTTTTTGACAAAATAATAGTTTTAAACTGTTCCAATGTCCTTTTTTTGGCGCCAACCTCAATCATTGTCCCTACAATAGCGCGAACCATATTTCTAAGGAAACGGTCGGCTTTAATTTTAAAGATAAGCTTCTTATTACTCCCTATCCACTCAGCTTCCATGATATGACAATCATAAGTTTTGACATCTGTTTTAACTTTAGAAAAACATTGAAAATCTGTATACTCAAATAAAATTTTAGCTGCTTGGTTCATAAGATCAATGTCCAGCGGAAGTGCATAAGTATGGGCATTTAGATAATTAAAGGCATCCTTTGTTTTTGAAATTTCATAAATGTAAGTTCTACTCAAGGCATCAAAGCGGGCGTGTACATCTGCATGCACTCCTTTGATCGTATTGACATGAATATCCTTAGGAAGATATACATTAAGCTTATAGACAAGATCAATAGGATCTATCTGCTTATCAAAATCAAAATGAGCAACCATACGTTTGGCATGAACTCCTGTATCTGTTCGCCCTGCGCCCATACACTCCAAAGGAACTCTCAGCACAGTACTTAGCGCATGATTAAGCTCCGATTGTACCGTGACGACATCGGGTTGAATTTGCCAGCCATGATAAGCACGACCATTATAAGATAAATCAATAAAATATCTCAAGCTATTTTGATACTTTTGTGTTAGTAAGGCAAAGATAAATAGACTTTGTCATTAAACGCTTTCACTTTAACATTTTCTAATGACAAAAATATTATTACTCTCAGACACACACAGTTTTATTGGAGATGATATCCTTAAATATGTAAAACAGGCAGATGAAGTTTGGCATGCCGGAGACATTGGTGATCTTAAGGTTACAGATGCAATTAAAAAACTGAAGCCATTGAGAGCCGTTTATGGAAACATTGATAATGCAGAAGCACGCTTAGAATTTCCTGAACATTTGAAATTTAGATGTGAGGGCGTTAAAGTATGGATAACTCACATAGGAGGCTATCCGGGTCGCTATGCCCCAGCAGTTAGGGATCAAATTAAAATACATACTCCTAACCTATTTATTTGTGGACACTCGCACATTTTAAAGGTCATTAATGATAAAAAACTTAATTTACTACATATGAATCCAGGAGCAGCTGGCACCCACGGATTTCATAAAGTAAGAACCATGCTAAGATTTGAAATTACAGGAGAAAAAATTCAAAACCTAGAAGTTATAGAGTTTAAAAGGAATCCATAAAAAAAACCTCAGGAAATCCTGAGGTTTTTTACGCACTAATAATAATAGGTTTATCTCAATCGATCCACTGATTTTACGAGTGTCTCATCCTTTTTTATGGCCTTATTGGCTAAGACCAATAATACGATAGAAAAAATAGGAATCAGCAGCCCAATACCTTTCTCAGGGTTCGCAGGCCCTCCAGGTAAGCTTAGTAATCGAAACACAAACAATCCTAGTAAAATAAAGTTTAATATGATATTCAAACGACCCAGTACAAATTGAGTCTGTCTTGATTTAAAAAGAAAAATAGAAATGATCGAAAGCAAGGCTGATCCTAAAAACAAAATCAAATAAACAGGCGAATCAATTACATCTACAGTTACCCCATCGAAAACAAATAGATGAGTTGTTGAAAATAAAACTCCTGAACAAACAGCAGCTATAAGTAAATATAAAGATTGAATTCTTTGAAGCATTTCTAATTACAATTGAGACAAAAATAATAGTTTCTTTTTTATTACATGTATAAAAGATTTAAAAATAAAGTTGTATAATTGCATGAGTAACGGTGGTTTTACACTAAAATCGCTTTTTTAAATTTACCATAAATTACTTCTTCAAAAAATTATTCGAAATTTAGATCTTTAGTTTAACTAAAGGCTATCATAATTGACAATTAACTCTCATACATAATGTTTGAAATTTCACAATTAAAAGAAAAAAAACTACCCGAATTACAAGAAATTGCAAAAGAATTAAAAGTTCCCAAATTCAGTAGTCTAAAAAAAATTGATCTTGTATATCAAATTCTAGATTTGCAAGCTGCAAACCCAACAATCGTTGCTCCAACAGTCGCTGTAGTAATAGAAAAAAAGTCGCCACGACCTAGAAGAGAACGTATTTCAAAGCCAAAAGATACTCCTTCTACACCACCAGCGTCGGCCGTTCAAAACGAATCCAAAGCTGAAACAGCAAATGAAACTCCAGTTAAAGCTGAAGTGACTAAGCAAAAACAAAAAAAGGAGGAACCAGTAAAAAAGAGTCCTACTAAACCTGAAGCTGTCAAGAAAGAAGTTTCTAGGCCCGATTCTACTCATAATAATCCCAAGAAAAATACGCCAAACAAGCTTGCTGAAGCCAAAACAGATGCTCCCAACAAGCCAAGGCCACCAAAACACAAGAATCAAAACCCAAATGCCAATAAAAACCCCAATCAACACAACCAAAAACGGGGTGATAGCGGCAACAAAGACACCAGAAACCGTTATAAAGAGCCTGACTTTGAATTTGATGCCATCATCGAAAGTGAAGGCGTTTTAGATGTTATGCAGGACGGATATGGATTTTTAAGATCCTCTGATTACAACTATTTATCCTCTCCTGATGACATTTACGTATCTCAATCACAAATTCGTTTATTTGGATTGAAAAATGGAGATACTGTATTAGGACATGTACGTCCACCAAAAGAAGGAGAAAAATATTTCCCACTTATTAAAGTAAGTAAAATTAACGGACTGGATCCACAAGCCGTAAGAGATCGTGTTGCTTTTGAACACTTAACCCCTCTTTTTCCTCAAGAAAAATTCAATTTAGCTGAAAAACAAAGTACAATTTCTACACGAATAATGGACTTATTTTCACCTATTGGAAAAGGACAACGTGGAATGATTGTATCTCAACCTAAAACAGGTAAAACAATGCTTCTTAAGGATGTTGCAAATGCTATTGCAGCAAACCATCCTGAGGTCTATCAAATGGTATTACTAATTGATGAACGTCCAGAAGAAGTGACTGATATGCAGCGAAATGTTAGAGGCGAAGTGATTGCTTCTACTTTTGACAAAGAAGCTCATGAGCATGTTAAAATCGCTAACATAGTTCTTGAAAAAGCGAAGCGATTGGTTGAATGTGGCTATGATGTTGTTATTTTATTAGATTCTATTACTCGACTTGCTCGAGCTTACAATACCGTGCAACCTGCTTCAGGAAAAATCTTAAGTGGTGGTGTCGATGCTAACGCACTCCACAAACCAAAACGTTTTTTCGGAGCTGCTCGTAATATTGAAAATGGAGGGTCACTAACAATCATTGCAACAGCGCTGACAGAAACAGGATCCAAAATGGATGAAGTCATTTTTGAAGAATTTAAAGGAACTGGAAATATGGAGCTACAATTAGATAGAAAAATATCTAATCGTAGAATATTCCCAGCTATCGACCTCACCTCTTCAAGCACACGTCGTGATGATATTCTATTGGATGCAAATACAATTCAACGTATGTGGGTGATGCGTAAGTACCTTGCAGACATGAACCCTGTAGAAGCTATGGAGTTTATTAACGACCGCTTTAAGCAAACTAGAAATAATGAAGAATTTTTAATCTCTATGAATGGCTAACCATTTCATTTGATTAAAAAAAAGCCTTTCATTAATGAAAGGCTTTTTTTATATAAATATGGCTTAAAACCTTAACAATAGAAATGTAATATCAGTTCAATCTCAAACTGTTATTAAATACAAAAAAACCCTGTAAAGCAAGCCTCAAAGGGTTTTATGTTTTAGTACTGACAATTAAATCAACCTATAAAAGGAAGCTAAAATATTAGTTATAGTGCTGCAACAAATTTTGATAAACCAGATTTAAGGTTACCAGCTTTGTTATCGTGAATGATATTGTTTTTAGCTAACTTGTCAATCATAGAAGAGACTGTAGAGAAAAGTTTCTGAGCTTCTTTCTTGTCAGTAGTCTCACGTAACTTTTTGATAGCATTACGTGTTGTTTTGTGCTGGTACTTATTAAGCACTCGCTTAGATT
>Ga0115007_10002228_pt1 | contig 12029 bp, 13 predicted proteins | sample ArcOceMetagenome_2_FD_87166 | JGI IMG/M metagenome (GOLD analysis project Ga0115007, IMG submission 87166) | Marine eukaryotic phytoplankton communities from Arctic Ocean - Arctic Ocean ARC135M Metagenome | ecosystem: Environmental > Aquatic > Marine > Oceanic | place: Arctic Ocean | collected... | reverse complement strand
CCAAAGTTCAGGTGAACTCCCGCCCATAGGGGTGGTTGTTAGGTCTGAAAAGGGATGTTGCTTTTCAAATTGATAGTCGTCAATAAAGGCGGTTAACGCTTCTAGTTGGTGTGGATAATGATCAGACGGTGATGGTTTGTGAGGGTAGGCTAAAGCGATACTCGATGATTCTGAGCCGCCCGGTGCTCGCCCAACACCCAAATCGATTCGTCCCGGATGAAACGCTGCAAGTGTTTTAAAGACTTCTGCTACTTTGTAAGGGCTGTAGTGAGAAAGCATAACGCCACCACTACCCACTTTGATTTTTTCTGTGCTGGCGGCAATTTGGCCAATAACAATTTCTGGTGCAGAACTGGCATAGGCCGGTGTCGCATGATGTTCGGCAACCCAATAGCGGTGGTAACCTAGTTCATCGGCCAACTTAGCTAAGTTGATACTGTCATTTAATGCATGCGCTTGATTTTTGCCATCGTGGACTGGCGACTGATCAACGATACTCAATTTTAGGTTAGCCATCGAGTTCAGATTCCTTTACAGCGAATTCTGCAATCGCCGTATCTTGGGCTTCAGTTGCACCTGAGATGCCGATCGCACCGACTTGATTACCCGCTATAAATACAGGGTGTCCGCCGCCAAAACCGATAAGGCCCTGATTGGAATTTTCCATACCTAATAGGTTTTCTTCTCTAATGAGTTTACCAAAAACACCTGAGGGGATAGGGAAGAGGCTTGAGGTTTTTGCTTTGCCGACCGCTACGTCAATTGATCCTAAAAATGCATTGTTCATACGGGTAAAGGCATTGAGGTGTCCACCTTGGTCGGTCACTGCGATGCAGACGTTAACCCCGAGCTCCTCTGCTTTTTGTTCAGCCTTTGTGATTAATGTAGCGGCTAATGATTGGTTCATGTTTTTATCCTTTCTCTTCCATTTTCTTCATACGGTAAGCGAGTGTTGGTCTAGAAATACCTAAAATACGCGCGGCTTCTGATACATTGCCTTGGGCGTTGTCTAATGCATAATCTAAAAATTTCTGTTCAATATCTTCTAGTGAACCGCAATCATTAAGTGCTTCTTGAATCCATAGTGTGGAGTGTTGTTTTGCATCATTTTCGGATGAATCTATTAAATGTCCATCCTCTGATAATGTTTGGCTTGCTTTAAAACTAAGGGTTGGGAATAAAACCGTTGCGCTGATCTCTTCGCCACTATCAGTAAGAATAAGTGCACGTTCAATCAGGTTTTCTAATTCACGAACATTGCCCGGCCAGTCATAATTCATCATTGCCTGCATGGCCATTCCTGAAAGGCCTGCGGTTCTTTTGCTGTAGTAGGCGTGATATTTCTCAAGAAAGTGTTCAATCAATAAAATAAGGTCTTCGCTACGCTCTCTTAATGGCGGTATATGTATCGGGTAAACATTCAAACGATAGTAGAGATCGGCTCTAAAGCGCCCTGTTTTAACCGCTTCCTCTAATGATTCGTTGGTTGCGGCGACTACACGGACATCAACTTTTCGGGTTTGACTATCGCCAACGCGTTCGAGTTCACCTTCTTGTAAAACTCTTAAGAGTGCCGCTTGTGCGCGAGGGGATAGCTCAATCACTTCATCTAAGAAAATAGTCCCTTGATGGGCCCGTTCAAATTTTCCTTCTCTGGAATTGCTTGCCCCTGTGAATGCTCCTTTTTCGACACCAAAGAGTTCTGATTCTATAAGGTCAGGGGGGATGGCTGCGCAGTTGACCGCAACAAATTTTTTATTTTCTCGGTTACTTGCATCGTGTATTGCCCGTGCAACTAACTCTTTACCTACACCGGTTTCACCGAGGAGAAGTACAGTTACATTGGCATCTGCTGCTCTATTTGCCAATTTACAGACATGTTGAAACCCGGGGGATTGTCCACGGAAGTTACCTAAAGTCGATTTTTTATCGACTTTGTGACGTAAAACGGAGATCTGAGATTGAAGCTCATAAAGCTCCTCGATAATGGGGCTTCGTCTAAAATATTTACGATAATTGTTAACATCATCCCACTCTTCAGCGGGCTTGCCTACAAGTAGGCATGTATTATCCCCACAACCGCGACAGGTAATCTCTTTGAAGAGTATTTCGCGGCCGAGTAAGGCCGATGTAAATGAACTGGCTTGCCCAATAAGACTCCAGCAAACAGGTTCTTCAAGTTGGCCTAACTCTGTACAGAACATTTCAGCTTCATAAGAGTCATGCATGATATATTCTGCATAAAAGTGCCCGCTGGATTGATCAATTTCTAGTTGTTGTTCATCAACGCGAACAAAGCCTTTAAGGGAGTGAAGACTGAAACCCGTCCTAATCAGGTCTAAGGGTTCTTTTGATTGACTTAGCCTAAGCGCAAGTTGGGCATCTTTTTTACCGATACTGTAGCCTAAGCGCATAAAAAAACCTTTTGCACGCTCTAGTCCAAGGGTTTCTATCTGCTCTTTACGAAACTCGGCAAGCGCGATTAGTTGCATCAGTAAGACGCGTTGTTCGTCCAACCATACCTGGCCATCACGTTCATCAAAGCGAACCTGTTGGCAGAGCTGCGGATTTATTGGCAATTTTAAATGGTCCATACGATCCCCAATTGGCTTTTCATTTGATTCTATAACATCTCGTATATAAAATTTACTGGTATAATTGAGAACTTAAATCCTATAAATGGGACAGTCGAGATGGATTTCCATAACCTTTATCTTTTCGTCAAAGTGGTTGACCGAGGTAGCTATATAGCTGCAGCGAAAGAATTGAATATGCCAAGTTCTACATTGAGTCGCCGTATACAGCAGCTAGAAGAGCAGCTGGGCTATCAGCTTTTGTATCGAAGCTCTCGACAGCTCTCAATGACAGAAGCGGGGGCGTTATTTTATCGGCGGTGCCAGCCATTATATGAGGAGTTAAGTGATGCAACTCAGGGGTTAGAGGGGGAGCTAACATCCCCCCAAGGAAACCTAAAAATTACTGCTCCGGTAAGTCTGGCTAATGAGCTATTGAATGCATGGTTTTTTGAGTTTATGGAGCGTTACCCGAAGATCAATATCGATCTACTACTGTCGAACAGTAATATAGCGCTAAAAGAGGAGGGGATTGATATAGCTTTCCGTATTGGAGAGATACATATCGCAGATTGGATATCCCGTTTTTTGTTTACCTCCCGTTTTTCATTATGTGCAAGCCCTAGTCTAATTGAGCGTTTAGGTCATCCGACCTCGATCACCGAGTTAAAAGATTATCCGTTAATTTTGTCGCGTCGCTCTCCTATTTGGAATTTTACCGATAGATATGGAAATACTTCTGAGTTTACCGGCGAGGCTCGGTTGATCTTTGATGAGTTACAAGGTGCCGCTGAGGCTGTTGAAGCGGGTATTGGTGTGGCTTGCTTACCCGATTATATTGTTGGCGAGGCATTAACAACGGGGCGCTTGATTACCCTTCTACCTGAATATGAGCCGGCTGGGCGAGAGGTGAAAATGGTTTATCCCCATCGCCAATATCTGCCAACCAAAGTTAGATTGTTTATTGACTTTATTTTGGCGAAAACGGAAGAGGAGCGAAAGGTTATGGCCGCGACTTAATAGGGTATCGTTTATAAAAAAAGCCCTGCAGGCACAGGGCATAAAAGGTTACAAGGACGAGTGAAAATAGTGTGAGAATATCAAACGATTTATAGGCTTCCTGCTACTTACCTAGTTTTTTTGCTGATTCTCCCCCTATACCAAAATGCTGTTTAGGCATTTCGTTAATAATAATGCGAACACTGGGTTTAGGTGCGTCTAACGCTCGAACACACGCATCGGTTACTTCTGATATAAGGCGTTCTTTCTGTTCATCAGAACGTCCTTCCATAATATTGATCTGTATAATTGGCATACTTTCCCTCAGTGATAAAGCCATGATTTTAATAGGCGTGTTACTCGGGGCATAACGACATAGGTCATCAATAAAACTTGGGTGACAACGATTGTTAATGTTTTAAGCCAAAAAGGCATCGGCTCTAAAACAGGAGCAAACACAACGTTGATTGCGGCAACTAGAACATAAACGACGATAATTAATATCATCGCCATTTTATGGGGAGAAGGGTGTTTTTGTGTTGGCAGCTCGGGTAGGTCAAACCAAAACTCGAGACCCGTTCCTCTTTTTGTTACGGCTTCGCCTTCAACAAGGTTTTCAAGTTTGGCCAACCATTCGCTTCTAGTTGTAGATTGTTCCCAATGCTGACAGTTAGCATAATTATCAAAACGATAGATAATCACGTATTCATGGTTGGTTGCTTGACTAGGTCTTAAAACATTTGTGCCTAAGTGACCAGGATAACTCGATGCAGCATTAATCACACCTGAGACCCAGTTTTCATACTTGGCTTCAGAGCCCAACTTTACTTTACGTGAGATGCTGACCGTAATGGGTCCCTCATCTCCCGGTTGGCAAACCGTCGGTTTGATGTTTTTTACTGAACTCATCCAGTTACCCCTATTCAGTATTAACTATACGAACTTACCACTTACGGTCCCTAAGTCTTGATAGCGTACGGTGAAGCTGTCGCCTTTATTAACTTGCACCGCCGCAGTGATCGCCCCGATCATGATGTAGGTACCTGCAGGAATTTCTTCTCCGCGTTCACCTAACATATTGGCAAGCATCGCAACGGAGGATGCAGGGTGACCTAGCACTGCTGCACCGGCACCCACTTGAACCACTTCACCGTTGAGCTCCATTACAACCCCTATGTTTTTCAGATCTAAATCTTCTGCTTTTGCCATAGTGCCGCCTGCAACAAAACGACTGGAAGAGGAGTTATCAGCAATAACGCTTTTAAGATCAAACTTAAAATCTTTGTAGCGTGAATCAATGACTTCCACTGCCGGCATAACAAAATCAGTTGCGCGTAGAACATCCGCAATATGTACACCTGGGCCCTTTAGGGGGGCTTTAGTAACAAAGGCTAGCTCAGCTTCTATTTTGGGATGGATCAGTTCATCAATTTTGATTTCACCGCCATCAGGAACAGAGAAATAATCGGCAAGGAAACCATAGCAAGGGTGTTCAACGCCCATTTGAGCCATTTTAGCCCATGAGGTTAACCCCATTTTCATACCAACAATTTTAGTGCCGCGGGCCTCTTTACGGCGACGCATTTCCCATTGAATATCGAAGGCATCTTCGTAGGTCATATCAGGAAAATCATCTGTGATTTTAGTGATTTCGTATGCTTTTAACTCGGCGTTTTCACAATGCTCGGCTAGTTGTTCAATTTGTGCTTTTGTTAGATTACCCATTAGATTAATCCTTTTTCTTTAGCCATTGTTAGAGCTAAATCTTCAATCATATCTTCTTGACCACCCACAGTACCGCGACAACCAAGTTCTACTAAAATATCCCGTGCTTGGATACCATATTTGGCTTCTGCACGCTGAGCAAAGAGAAGGAATGAGCTATAAACGCCCGCATAACCTAGGGTTAATGCATCACGGTCAACACGTATAGGTTGATCCATTAGAGGGACGACTAAATCTTCCGCAACATCCATAATCTTATAGAGATCTACACCATGATTAGCGTGCATACGATCAAGCACAGCGACAAACACTTCGAGTGGTGTATTGCCAGCGCCGGCGCCTAAACCGGCTACCGATCCATCTATGCGGTTTGCACCTGCATCAACTGCAGCTAATGAGTTAGCAATGGCCATCCCCATATTGTGATGACCGTGGAAGCCGAGTTCTGTATTTGGGTTTAATTCAGAGCGTAGTAGGCCGATTTTTTCGGATACTTCATCAGGAAGCATGTAACCCGCTGAATCGGTGCAATAGATACAGTTAGCACCGTAGCTTTCCATCAATTTTGCTTGTTCTAGTATTTTCTCTGCAGACACCATATGCGCCATCATAAGAAAGCCCACTGTATCCATATCCATCTTAGCGGCCATGCCTATATGCTGCTCAGATACATCTGCTTCTGTGCAGTGAGTCGCTACACGTATAGTGCTTACACCGCAATCACGGGCCATTTTAAGATGATCGACGGTACCAATGCCTGGCAGTAATAATGCAGACACTTTTGCGTTTTTAATTTTTGGAATGACAGCGTTTAGGTACTCTTCGTCAGTATGTGCCGGAAATCCATAATTCAAGGATGAGCCCCCTAAACCATCACCATGTGTCACCTCGATTAGGGGGATGCCGGCATCATCTAAGCCGGTTGAAATAGCAACCATCTGTTCTAATGAAAGTTGATGACGTTTAGCATGCATCCCATCACGTAGACTCATATCGTGAAGTGTTACTTTTTTACCTGTTAAGTCCATTGTTTTAGCCTCGTTCTGGTAGCGTGATTGTTCCGTTATAGGCTTCTTCAGCAAACATCTCTGCTGTGCGAAGTCCTGCGGCAGTCATAATGTCCAAGTTACCTGCATATTTGGGTAGGAAATCACCTAGCCCTTCAACTTCCATAAAGACAGATACTTTATTGCCATCAAAAATAGGGCCGTTTACTAATTTATAGCCCGGCACATATTTTTGAACCTCTTTGACCATGTTGTGAACGGATGCTGTGATTGCTGCTTGATCGGGCTTTTCTTTCGTTAAGCAATGCACTGTATCGCGCATCATCAAAGGGGGCTCCGCTGGATTGACTATGATGATTGCTTTGCCTCTATCCGCACCACCTACGGCCTCAACTGCACCGGCAGTGGTGCGGGTAAACTCATCAATATTCTGACGGGTGCCTGGGCCAATAGAACGGGAGGAAACGGTCGCAACAATTTCGCCATATTCCACGTCTTGCACTTGTGAAACCGCGGCCACCATCGGTATGGTTGCTTGTCCACCACAAGTCACCATATTGACGTTCATCTCTAATTGAGAGGCGTGTTTCTTTAAATTTACCGGCGGGACGCAGAATGGGCCGATAGCTGCTGGCGTTAGATCCACCATAATCACGCCAAGCTCATTTAATTTCCGGCTGTTTTCTGCGTGTACGTAAGCAGACGTTGCATCAAAGGCGACACGAATATCGTCTTTTATTACTTGATCCAACATACCCTCGATACCTGTGCTAGAGATTTTCATGCCCATCTCTTTTGCACGCTTAAGACCTTCTGATTCAGGGTCTATACCCACCATCCATACAGGTTCAACCCACTCAGAACGCTGCATTTTCATCAGTAAATCGGTACCAATGTTGCCCGGACCGATAATGACTGCTTTTAGTTTCTTGCTCATATTTATATCCTCAAAGTCAGTGTGGTCGAGTTAGGTGAAACGAACAGATGCAGATCCAATACCGCCAATACTGACTGTCATGAAGTCGCCTGCTTGAACGGGTTCAAGTGGTACTAATGAGCCGGAGAGTATGACTTCTCCTGCTTTGAGTGATATACCGAATTCACCTAAGGTATTGGCCAGCCAAGTCACGCAATTAACGGGGCTTCCTAGTGCGGCAGCGCCCGCTCCGGTGGAGATAATCTTGCCGTTTTTTTCAACTACCATGCCGCACGTTGCTAGATCTACTTCACTTGGTTTTACTGCACGGTCGCCCAACACAAAAAGGCCGCAAGATGCATTGTCAGCGACAGTGTCTTCGATTTTTATTTTCCAATCTTCAATGCGTGAATCGACAATCTCAAAGCAGGGCATTACATAATCGGTTGCCGCTAATACATCTGCATTTGTGATGCCTGGGCCAACAAGATCTTTTTTAAGAATAAAAGCAATTTCACCTTCTGCTTTGGGTTGAATCAAGCGTTCGGAGATAGGCATCTCCTCACCTTGGCTAAACGCCATATCATCAGTTAAATAGCCAAAGTCTGGTTGGTGTACATTCAGCATGTTTTGAACAGCTTTTGAGGTCACACCAATTTTTTTGCCGATAATTTTAGCGCCGGCTTGTACTCGACGGTCCACCATACGTAACGAAATATGATAAGCATCCTCAATGGTTATATCGTCAAAGCGTTCAGTAAATGGCTTTAATGTTTTGTGTTCGGTGAGCGCCTCATAGAGTTCATCACCGCATTTCTCTATCTGTTTTAGGTTCATTTTATTTCTCGTATGCAAGTTGATCACCTTCTTTTAAAAAGGTGGCAATTAACTGATTAAACCGCTCTTTGTGTTCAATTTGAGTCCAATGACCGCATTCACCAAAAACATGAAGTTGAGATCGACTGATCCAGCGGTTTAATGTGAAGCTATTCTCAAGCGGAATAACTTGATCATCTCGGCCATGGATAATGAGAGTTTCATGCCTGAGTGCACGAATCTGTTGTTCGTCACTTGTCATGGCCTCAATCCAACGCTGCCTAGGGGCTGGAAACATTGCAGAATATGAGGCCTGTACACCTTCACGTATGCTTGCTTGATAACGAAGCTCTGCGAGTTCATCGGTCACAAGGCTTCGGTCAAAGGCAAAAATATCTAACATTGTCTTCATTGATTCGAGTGAGGGCTGATAGCCCCAAACTCGATCCAGTCCCGGAGTTAATGTGAAGGGGACACCGACACTTCCCATCAAGACTAAGCGTCGTATGCGATGGGGATATTTAATGGCTATCGCCAGTGCAAGCGCTCCTCCAAAGGAGTTACCTATTAAATCGGTTTGATCAATCTCTAAGTAATCTAAAGTATCGATTAGGTGCTGAACCCATAGATCCATGGTGTAGTGGTTGTTGGGCGATCCTTGTGTGTAACCAAAGCCCATTAGGTCGGGGGCGATAACACGACGCTCTTTTGATAATGCCGGAATGCTAAGACGCCAATTAGCCCATGCTGTTACCCCTGGACCTGAGCCATGAAGAAGTACAACAGGGAACCCTTTTCCCTGATCATGTACATTTGTCATAACGCCTTTTATATCGATGAGTAAACCGATCTCAGGGTTATTGTTTGTAGCGGCTGTATTCATGGTTCAGCTCGTATCTTAGAATTTAATGCAGATGTTTTTAGTTTCGGTGTAGAACTCAAGGCCATGAACACCGCCTTCACGACCAATCCCTGATTCTTTTGCGCCACCAAATGCGGTGCGAAGGTCGCGTAGGAACCAGCTATTAATCCATACCAGTCCTACTTCTAGCTGTTCAGCTATACGTGACGCTTTGGCTGAGTTTTCAGTCCATACCGCTGCGGATAAACCGTAGTTTGTATCGTTCGCTAAATGGACAACCTCATCTTCTGAATCAAAGGGGCGAATATGGCAGCAGGGCCCAAACACCTCTTCTTTTATTAACCGTGCATCATCCGGTAGATCCGTCCAAATGGTTGGTTCTACCCAAGCACCCGCATTTAGCGCATCTCCCATTTCTGGAACACCACCGCCGGTAATGACGGTTGCACCTTCTTCGACGGCTAATTTGTAGTAGGAGAGAACTTTATCTTTGTGCTCTTGGCTAACGAGTGGGCCAAAATCTACGCTTGGATCTTCAGGGCGGCCCATTTTTAATTGTTCTACGCCGTCTTTTAAGCGTTGAACAAATTCATCAAAGAGGGGACGTTCCACATAGACACGTTCAGTGCCTAGACAAACTTGACCGCAGTTCACAAAAGCTGAACGTAGGGTGCCTTCAACTGCTTTATCAAGATCACAATCGGCAAAAACAATGCCTGGATTTTTGCCGCCACACTCCATCGATATATTGCGTAAGCCAACAGAGGCTGCACGCATGATAATTTCACCAGTGCGGGTTTCGCCGGTAAAGGTAATCGCATCGACATCTTTATGTTCGGTTAAAAAGGCTCCCGCAGAGTCGGGCCCAAAACCATGAACAACGTTGTATACCCCTTCAGGCACACCACATTCATTCATCACCTCACCCAGTAGAGTGGCAGTAGCGGGGGTTTCTTCAGAGGGTTTGACCACTACGGTATTACCACAAGCTAAGGCCGGGCCTACTTTCCATGTCATGAGCAGCAGTGGCAAGTTCCAAGGGCTGATAACAGCAATAACCCCTTTAGGCGTGCGATGTCCGTAGTTCAATGCGCCTAAGCCATCGGGTGTATCCATGTGGAAAGCTTCAGTCGGGTGATTTGCAACGGTTTCAGAAAAGGCTTTGAAATTCGCCGCGCCACGAGGAATATCAATATGGGATGCAATTTTCTGAGGCTTACCGGTGTCTAAACATTCAGCTTCTAGAAACTCATCAAAGCGTTCGTTAATGCGATCTGCAACATTGTTCAACAAGGCAGTACGTTGAGCTTGGGTCATTTTGCCCCAAGGCCCTTTCATTGCCGCTTTAGCTGCGCGAACGGCCATGTCCACTTCTTGTTGGCCTGCCTCATGGACAGTACCAATGACACTGTTGTCTACAGGACAGCGGTTCGTGAACGTCTTACCGCTGCTTGAAGTAACAAATTGACCATTAATAAAATTTTTAAATTCTTTCATTCTTTTTCTCAAGCTAAGTAAAAAGGCTCAGTGGTTGATACTGATTGAGTGATGACAGCTTCCAGTGAAGGCATTAAAAGCTGCTCCCTATGTTTAAGTTAAAACAGTAAGAAAACGTTCATTTAGAACACGATCATGGTAGAAAATCGCTTTACCTAATTGTTCCTCTTGCCATGTAATCGTGGGGTGATCTGGGTAGTGGTAATCACCACCACAAAAAACTTCAGTGCGATTTCCGCTAGGATCAAAGAAATAGATGGTTTTGCCGTGCGTTAGGCCATGCCGTGTCGGTCCAATATCGATAGATACATCTCGCATTGAGATGAGATCCGCTGCACGTAAAACATCATCCCAAGTTTCTAGCAGGAAGGAGGCATGGTGGAATTTACCCAGTTCTGGGCATTCAATAAATGCGACGTCATGGGCTTTAGAGCTGCAGGTTAAGAAGCTGGCTATTCTTGTTCCATCGGCGGTTAGTACTTGTTCAGCAAGATCAAAGCCCAGAATATCAGTGAAGATCTCTGTGCTTCCGTCTATATTGGGTCCATAAAGGAGGGCATGATCAAAACGTACCGCCTTCATGCCTTTTAGACCTTCAGGCCAGGCTTCTGGGTTTACAGGATTAATACCCCATTTACCTGTTTGCTCTTTGCTTGCGTACAGCTCAAATGTGTGACCTGTCGGGGTATCAAACTGCACGCGACGACCACAGTCTTTTAGGTCTCCTGCCGGAATATCTTCAACATTACAGCCATACTTAATAAGCTCAGATCGTCGGCTATCGACGGTGGCTACGTCGATACATTTAAAGGCAAAGAAGTCTAAACCGGGCTCATCTGCTTCACGTAGGACAACTGAAAATTTATCTATTTCAGACCAGGCTTTTAAATAGACGCGCCCCTGATCATCGCGATCCATCTCTATAAGACCTACCAGATCTCGGTAATGGGTAAGTGCCTCTTCCATATCGAGTACGCGTATTTGAACATGCCCTGGACGCATAACACCTTTTTTCATGAAACTATCCTCAATTATTATTTTTAAACGATTACCTGTTTCGATGTAGGGCTGTGCAATACCTCAATTTTAAGGTCGCTTGTCGGAAATATTCGACAGGCCAGTACAACCCCTTTTTGCAAGTCTTCATCTGTAATATGTGCTTTGCTCATCCGCTTAGATAAGAATGAACCATTGATCACCTTTATTTTGCAGACTCCGCAACCGCCGCCACGGCAACCCACATCTATGCAATGTGAATTAATGGTTTCCATGCCAACTAACAGGGTTATTCCTGATGGGCATAAAAACTCTTGTTCTTGATTAAGTACCTGAATCTTATGTTTAGTTATTATTTGACTCATGTATTCGCCCCTAATCACGTTGGCGCTTTAGATGTAGATCGGTAATCACTACTAAGCAACCGATGTGCCAGAGATATAAAAAAGGATTTTTATTGTTATTAATCTATTGATATATAAGACTAATTTGTTTTTTTGTAATGAGTTTTTTTGAAAGTAAAGGCGAAGGAATTTAAGCGAATAGTCATCAAATGATTAAATAATCAAGCAGGGTGTAATGAGTTGATGAAGTGGTTAACAGGGAGGGGGGAGAGTCGAGGGTATAGCTCATATTCT
>Ga0115007_10002227_pt1 | contig 12029 bp, 12 predicted proteins | sample ArcOceMetagenome_2_FD_87166 | JGI IMG/M metagenome (GOLD analysis project Ga0115007, IMG submission 87166) | Marine eukaryotic phytoplankton communities from Arctic Ocean - Arctic Ocean ARC135M Metagenome | ecosystem: Environmental > Aquatic > Marine > Oceanic | place: Arctic Ocean | collected... | reverse complement strand
CGTTTAAGCCGACGGGAGTAACCGCGCCAAGACCTGTTATCACAACTCGCCGTTTGGACATCAGGAGTTCCTTTTCATAATATTAAAATACTAAAACAAGATAGCCGCCTAGTATTTTGACAATACTAGGCGGCTATAAGTTTAGCTATAAACTAAATTAAGACTGGACAGAATTAATATAGCTTACGGCCTCTTTAACAGTTGTTATTTTTTCGGCTTCGTCGTCTGGGATCTCACATTCAAACTCTTCTTCAAGTGCCATAACCAATTCGACTGTGTCTAAGGAATCAGCACCCAGGTCGTCTATAAATGAAGCATCAGTTTTTACTTCATCAGCGTTGACACCCAATTGTTCAACAACGATATCTTTTACTCGGGCTTCGATCTCACTCATAACGTATATTTCCTTTGGTAATTAAATATATAAATGTGCGGGCATTTTATATTGCAAGCACAGTATAAACAAGCAAATTTGAATTTGAAGGTTAATTCAAATTTTGAATTAATTAAATTAACTAATTAATTCATATACATGCCGCCATTAACATGAATAGTTTCACCGGTAATATAGGCTGCGTCATCACTAGCCAAATAACTGACAGCGCCAGCAATTTCTTCCGGAGTTCCTAATCTTTTGATAGGTACTTGTGATAACAATACTGTCTTGTGCTCATCAGCTAACGAACTAGTCATATCCGTGTCAATAAATCCAGGAGCGACTGCATTAACGGTAATACCACGAGCTCCAACCTCGCGAGCTAGCGACTTACTAAAACCAATTACGCCTGCTTTTGCAGCAGCATAATTAGTTTGCCCTGCATTCCCCATCACACCTACTACTGAAGTTATTGTAATAATTCGACCTGATCGTGCTTTTGTCATTGCGCGTAGACAACGCTTTGATAGCTTATAAATTGGTGTCAAATTCGTGCTGATAATATCATCCCAATCATCATCTTTCATACGAATAAGAAGGTTATCTCTTGTAATTCCAGCATTGTTTACTAAGATACTGGGTGCACCATAAATGGACTCTGTTTCAGCTACTACAGCTTCTATTGAATCGGGGTCAGTTACATTAAGTACCATTCCTGAACCAGCAATATTGGCCTCTCTAAGGTATTCCGTTATAGATTTAGCCCCCGCTTCTGATGTGGCCGTTCCCACGATAGTTGCACCTTCAGATCCTAACCGTAGAGCAATTGCTCGTCCTATTCCTCGTGTAGCACCAGTTACTAATACAATTTTCTCATCAAAACTCATGATTGCTCTCCTAATACTTGGACTACTTTTTCTAGCGATGTTTGGTCAAAGATGGGCAGAGCTATTAATGACTTATCTATTCGTTTCGTTAAGCCGGCTAATACTTTTCCAGGTCCGCATTCTATAATATTTGTAACACCCAAACTTGAAAATCTCTGTATTGTTTCCACCCAGCGCACTGGAGTATGTAACTGCTGGGCAAGAAGGTGTTTGATAGCTTTATCATCATCACCTTGGCCAACATTAGCATTATGAATGACAGGAATCACCGGTTTATATATAGTCATACTTGTTAATGTTATTTCCAATTGTTCTGCGGCAGGTTTCATCAAAGCACAATGTGAAGGTACACTGACTGGCAATAACATGGCTCGCTTAGCACCCTTGTCTTTTGCTAGTACTGTGGCTCGTTTAACTGCCTCAATATCACCTGCAATTACTACTTGGCCTGGTGAATTGAAATTAACAGCTTCAACTACAGCATTTTTAGCAGCTTCTATACATATTTCTTTTACCAGATCGTCATCTAGACCTAAAATAGCAGCCATAGCTCCCTGTCCTGTGGGTACTGCTCGCTGCATAAACTGGCCACGCATCTCGACAAGTTTTATCGCATCAGAAAAGGACATTGACTCAGCTGCAACCAGAGCCGTATATTCACCTAAACTATGGCCAGCTAAATAATGAGGCTGAATATTTGTTAACTCCTGCCATAAACGCCACACAGCGATACCCGCCGCTAACATTGCTGGCTGAGTACGCTCAGTCTGGTTTAAGGCTTCTATAGGCCCTTCTGAAATCAATTTCCATAAGTCATAGTTTAAGACATCAGAGGCTTCTGAAAATGTTGCCTTCACTTGTGGAAATTCAATGGCTAACTGTGTCAACATGCCAATGGACTGGGAGCCTTGCCCAGGAAATACAAATGCTAAACTCATGAACTTAAAGTCTCTTTAAAATTAGAAGTTTAATAAAACTGAACCCCAAGTGAACCCACCACCAAAAGCTTCAAGTAATAATATTTCGCCACGGTTTATCCGTCCATCCCTAACTGCAACATCTAATGCCAGCGGTATTGATGCAGCTGATGTATTACCATGTTCATCGACTGTTACTACTACCTGGTCCATAGACATACCTAGTTTTTTTGCAGTAGCTGCAATAATACGAATATTAGCTTGGTGTGGTATTAACCAATCAATGTCTTTTTTACTTAAATTGTTAGCTGATAGCGTTTCATCGGCAATGCTGCTGAGCGTTCTAACAGCAATTTTGAAAACATCATTACCCTGCATCTCTATATAAGGCTTTGCATCAGTATCCATTGACCCTGGTCCGGTAGGTACTGATAACAAGCCATTGTACTTTCCATCCGAATGAATGTGTGTTGACAAAATACCTGTTTCTTCCGACGCCTGTAATACTACAGCTCCCGCACCATCACCAAATAAAACACAAGTGTTTCTGTCACTCCAGTCAACTATTCGTGATAAGGATTCCGCACCAATTACTAAAGCATTTTTAGCACTGCCGGATTTAATAAACTTATCAGCAACCGTTAAGGCATATATGAAACCTGTACAGACTGCTTGTATATCGAAGGCAGGACACCCACTGATTCCTAAGCGTTCTTGAACTAAGGATGCTGTACTAGGAAATATCCTAGTTGGCGTTGTAGTCGCAATAATGATTAGATCAATTTCTCTGTTTTCTATACCGGCTGCTTCTATCGCTTTTACAGCAGCATTAAAGGCTAAGTCGGTCGTTGTTTCGTTCTCAGCAATAATATGACGTTTTTTTATTCCTGTCCTTTCTTGGATCCACTGATCATTGGTGTCTACCATTTTCTCAAGATCATTGTTACTCAGAATTTTATGGGGTAAATAACTACCTGTGCCCGTAATTCTTGAATAGATCAAGCTGCTTGGCCTTTCAATAAACGTTCTAGATGCTGACTTATATTTCTAGGAACATCTTGTTCAGCTTCAATTACTGCAATATTAATAGCATTAGCAAAACCAACTTCATCTGCCCCACCATGGCTTTTTATTACAATACCTTGCAAACCAATAAAGTTTGCGCCGTTATATGCTCTAGGATCAAGATCATCTCTAAATTTTTTCAGTATAGGCGAGGCAAGTAGACCAACTAGTTTTGTGAAAATATTCTGACTGAACGATCGTCGCAAGTAATGGCGCATCATGTGGACAACACCTTCACTAGACTTCAATGCAATATTACCTACAAAACCATCACAAACAACAACATCGACTTCACCACGATACATCCCATCACCTTCGACAAACCCGTGATAATTAAGGTCAGTTTTACTCAGTAATATAGCAGCTTCTTTAACACGCTCATTCCCCTTCATTTCTTCTGCACCAATATTAAGTAGGCCAATCGTTGGGTTTTTTCGCCCTTCTATTGACTCGGCTAATACCGAACCCATGATGGCAAATTGCACCAACTGTTTAGCACTGGAATCTACATTTCCACCTAAGTCCAATACGTAAGTATGGCCTTTCATTGTCGGGAGTGCTGATACAATGGCAGGTCTCTCAATGCCTGGCAGCATTTTGAGTACAAATTTAGCTGTAGCCATCAGAGCACCCGTGTTGCCTGCACTAACACAAGCTGATGCACTACCAGTTTTAACTAAATCAATTGCTACGCGCATCGAGGAGTCTTTTTTTCCTCTTAATGCTAAAGCCGGTGATTCATCCATTTCTACCTGCTGTGAGGCATGGTGAATAATAAATCTTGAATCATTTTGAACATGATATTCTTTAAGCTTAGCTGCGAGAGTCTTCTCATCCCCCACTAATATTAGGTTAATGTTTGGGTGCTTATTTAGTGCGCGTATCGCAGCCGGAATAACAACGTCTGGCCCATGATCCCCACCCATTGCGTCAATCGATATTGTATGGCCCAATCTGATTAGTCTTCTTCACTCTTATCAGCAACAACTTTACGACCACGATAGTAGCCATCAGCAGATACATTGTGACGCATATGAAGTTCACCTGATGTTGCATCCACAGATAGAGGTGCACTTGTTAAGGCATCGTGTGAACGACGCATACCGCGGCGTGATGTACTTTTCTTACTCTTTTGAACAGCCATGTTGAACTCCTAACACAAAAATATAATTATTTAAAACCAGCGTTTACTGATTTATTGTTTCTTTAAACTCGATAATATGGCAAATGGTGACACTGGTTTTTCATTTCCTTCATCCTCATTATAATCACTATTATCACTCATTGCGGACCATGCCTCACTTGGTAGACAGGCCTCTGTATGGCGTGGTACCAGTGGCAACACCAAGATTAACTCATCTTCAACAACCTTGCTTAATGATATAGGATCGCTATTTTCTAGTAACCAAGGGTCATATTGTTCTGCAAGTTTATCTATAAACTTCTCACTAACAACCATTGCCAATAAACAGCTTACAGATAACTCCATGCTCATCGGCAACATGCAGCGTTCACACACAATTGACACTGGAACTGTAAACTCACCTTTTACATAAGGCGTACCAATTTCATCAATATCGAACGCTAGTACAACGTTCACTAAACCACCATCACTATGAAGTGACTTTGCGAGTCTTGGCATATCACTTAATAATAATTGGCCATCAAACTTCAGACCATTTTGAGCCAAGCGTAGTGGGTCGATTTCTTTTGGTAATTTACGATGCATAATCGACGGAATTATATAAGAAAACTCACTAAATCGCAAAGCTACGAAGCTTTAATTGTAATGTTTGCTCATGAACTGCCTCAATTACTTAAATAATAGCTTCGTTAGCCACACATTTAGTCATCATTATATATTTCAATAACTCCGCTACTTTTATCTGTATCTTGTTTTGTATTGTCATTCCGCAATGCGTTGATATGATAAAGGTAGGACTCATCAACGTCTCCTGTTATATACTTACCATCAAAACAAGAAGTATCAAAGGACTCAATTTTATTATCTTCATTTACCGCATCAATCAAATCATCAAGTTCTTGATAGATTAGCCAGTCAACGCCTAACTCTTCTGCTATTTGGTCAATATTACGGTCGTGTGCGACAAACTCTTTAGGGGACGGCATGTCGATACCATATACATTCGGATAACGTACTGGAGGAGCAGCAGATGCAAAATAAACTTTTTTTGCACCAGCTTCGCGTGCCATTTGTACAATTTGTTGAGAAGTCGTGCCTCTTACGATTGAATCGTCAACCAATAAGACCACCTTGTCTTTAAATTCAATATTTATTGCATTTAATTTTTGGCGAACAGACTTTTTACGTTGTGTTTGTCCTGGCATGATAAATGTTCGACCAATATAGCGATTTTTAATAAAACCTTCTTGGTACTTCACTCCTAAGTCATACGACAATTGCAAAGCTGCACTTCGACTTGTGTCTGGAATAGGAATAATCACATCAATATCATGCTCAGGGAAATCACGAATTATTTTCTCAGCTAATTTACTTCCCATTCGGCTCCGGCTTCTATGGACAGAAATACCATCCATAATAGAATCGGGTCGTGCAAAGTAGACATACTCAAAAATACACGGTGCATTAATTTTAGGAGCTGCGCATTGTTGGGCATGGAAGTTACTGTTCACATCAATAAACACACATTCACCCGGTTTTATATCGCGAAGCAGCTCAAAATTTAAGGTTTTAAGAGCTACGCTTTCAGAAGCAATAATATAATCAGCTTGTTCCCCTTCTGCTTCTCGCTTACCAATAACAACGGGACGAATGCCATGTGGGTCACGAAAGGCTAAGACCCCTACCCCAGCAATCATTGCAACTATCGCATAAGCGCCATTACAACGCTCATGGACTTTAGTCACAGCAGTAAAAACATCTTCAGCTGTTGGCGTCAAATCGCAAGACTTTTGCAATTCATGGGCCAAAATATTAAGTAATACTTCAGAATCAGAATCAGTATTAAGGTGACGCCGGTCACTTTGAAAAAGCTCTTCTTTTAAGGCCTTCGTATTCGTTAAGTTACCGTTATGAGCTAATGCGATACCAAAGGGAGAGTTGACATAGAAGGGCTGGGCTTCGGCTAATGTCGAACATCCAGCTGTAGGGTAGCGAATATGGCCAATGCCCATATTACCACTTAAACGTACCATATGGCGTGTATGAAAAACATCCTTGACTAGACCATTAGCCTTGCGTAGAAAAAACTTCCCATCTTGATCGCACGTCACAATACCAGCAGCATCTTGCCCACGATGTTGCAACACAGTTAAACCATCGTAAAGAGATTGATTAACCTCAGAATGTCCAACAATGCCAATAATTCCGCACATATAAAATTACCTTGTTACTAACTAACTAACTAAAATGAACATACTCTGCTAATCCATCTGGCAGAAACTGTTGTACCCAAACGGCAATTTTTTCAAAATGCTCAATTAATACTGCATTCTGCCACCATGTATCGTTCGGTATGGGTGTTGTACCCGCTAATAAGACAATGAGCGTGACAATAGTAATACCTCGTAGTAAGCCAAAAATTATGCCCAAAGAACGATCAGTTCCACTAAGCCCTGTCTTTTCTACGATAGTCGAAATTATATGATTAACAAGTGCACTTAAAATTAGAGTAATAACAAATAAAGTGGTAAAGGCAGCTATAAGCCTAATTGATTCTGTGCTGATGTATTCTGATAATAATGGTGATAAGGGTCCTGAAAAACTGAATGCGACCCAAATTGATAATGCCCATGCAAGCAAAGACAAAACTTCTTTAACAAATCCCCTGACAACACTTATTATCGCTGATAACGCTATGATACCGATAATGACATAATCAACCCAAAACATGATTCTCTCGGAGACAAGCTCGTTAGTGTTTTAAAGTACTGATTTTAGCAGAATAGAATGCTTCGAAGCAGATATTTTTATCAGGCACGATGGAGTTCAATATCGATTAATGATATTTTAATGATTTGCGATGTTAAATTTAGGTGTTGTTTTATCTTGCGAACAATAATACTTACCTCTTTCTCGTTTAATTCAGGACCAATCCTTAAACGATAAAAAGTTGTACCATCACTATTTTTTACTGGTTCTATAGCTGATTTATACCCCAAAGCCTTAACTTTTATTTGAAGTGCTTGAGCTTTTCCTTTAACTCTAAAACTAGCCAGTTGTATAATCCACCTTGCTTGATTTGCATTTATCTTCTTTGACTTCTGAACTGGGGCTGTTTCTTTTGATGATTTAACTACTTTGACAATCGGTTCTTTATCTCTCTCTACCTTAGGTTTTTTTAATGTCACAATTTTAAAATTTGCTGATGTAAGCTTAACCTCAGACTTATCACTTTTTTCAGCCTTAACTTCCGAAGGTAATGTACTTCCCAGATTATGAGGGTCGACTAATATTTCTAGTTCGTCCAAAACAACATTGTCGTCAACCGTCTCTATTTCTAAGTTAAATGCTGGAGTAATTTGTTCATTTTGTGCTTCAGCGTGGTTGTTGGCATTTTCAATTAAAAAGAAGGCACTAACAATAATAGCTAATAATACAAGCAATGTACCAACTAACCTTTGTTTCGCTACCTCAGACATTATCTATACCCTGCTCTCATTTCACTCAGTGCCTATTCTCAGAACCCACCCCATGGTAACTGGCTTTCTCATTTGATATTAATGCCTTAGCACCGGCCCCTCCCTCTCGAGGTTTTGGCATCGTTTGTAAGGCCAACTCTAATACATCCGTAATCCAGTGAACTGGAATAATATTAAGCCCTTTCTTTATATTTTCAGGAATTTCTTTTAGATCTTTGACATTATCTTTAGGGATAAGAACTGTATCAATACCACCTCGTAAAGCAGCTAATAATTTTTCTTTAAGGCCACCTATTGGTAATACCTCGCCTCTAAGTGTAATCTCGCCAGTCATAGCAACATTTGCTTTAACTGGAATACCAGTAACTGCAGATACTAAAGCAGTACACATCCCTATACCTGCACTTGGTCCGTCCTTAGGAGTAGCACCTTCAGGCACATGAAAATGTACATCATGCTTTTGCATTACATCGGGGTCGATTGCCCAGTCTACTGAGCGAGAGCGAACTACCGTGGTAGCCGCCTGAATAGACTCTTGCATAACATCACCTAGTGTACCCGTATAAGTAGCTTTTCCCTTACCTGGCATAATAGCAGTCTCGATAGTTAACAACTCACCACCAACCTCCGTCCAAGCTAAGCCTGTGACTTGTCCAACCTGGTCAGTTTCCTCTGCTACACCATACTGATAGTGATAAACACCCAGGTAGTCTTCTATATTATCGAGTGTGATAACCATCTTATTGAGAGGCTTATTTTGCAAAATTCTCTTGACCACTTTTCGAAATATTTTAGAAACTTCACGCTGTAAATTACGTACTCCAGCTTCACGGGTATAACGTCTAATCACTTCAAGTAGAGCATCATCCTCAATATGTACTTCATCAACTTTTAAACCGTTATCTTTCATTGCTTTTGGCAACAAGTACTTTCTGGCAATATTAAACTTTTCATCTTCCGTATAACCGGAAAGGTGAATAATTTCCATTCTGTCTCTTAATGCATCTGGAATATTTAATGAATTGGCCGTACAAACAAACATCACATCGGTTAAGTCAAAGTCTACCTCCATGTAATGATCAACAAAATGTGCATTTTGCTCAGGATCTAAAACTTCTAGCAATGCAGATGCAGGATCTCCACGAAAGTCCTGTGCCATTTTATCTATTTCATCCAACAAAAATAGCGGGTTTTTTACACCAGATTTAGTGATGTTTTGAATTACTTTACCGGGCATTGAACCAATGTAAGTACGGCGGTGACCTCTAATTTCCGCTTCATCACGAACACCACCCAAAGCCATTCTGATATATTTTCTGTTAGTCGCGTGTGCTATAGACTCGGCCACCGAAGTTTTACCAACACCAGGCGGTCCTACTAAACATAAAATTGGCCCCTTTGCCTTTTTGACACGCTGCTGAACAGCCAGATACTCTAAAATTCGTTCTTTAACTTTTTCCAAACCATAGTGGTCTTCATCTAATATTTTTTCAGCTTTATCTAGATCTTGATGAACACGAGAACGTTTTCTCCAAGGCAAATCGGTCAACCACTCAATATAGCTTCTCACTACAGTAGCTTCTGCTGACATTGGCGACATCATTTTTAGCTTTTTTAACTCAGATTCGGCCTTAGTTTTTGCTTCTGACGATAAACCAGCTTTAGTGATTCTATCTGTCAACTCATCAATTTCATTAGAAGAATCCTCGTACTCACCTAATTCTTTCTGTACTGCTTTCATCTGTTCATTAAGGTAGTATTCGCGCTGGCTTTTTTCCATTTGCTTTTTGACGCGACTGCGAATGCGTTTTTCAATATGCTGAATGTCAATTTCTGACTCAAGGAAAACCATCAATCGCTCAATGCGTGTGCTAATTTCACTTATATCTAACAGTAACTGTTTATTCTCGAGCTTTAAAGTCATGTGTGCAGCAACAGTATCGGCCATGCGGCCTGCTTCTTCAATACTTGTTAGTGAAGTAATAACTTCAGGGGGAATTTTTTTATTTAATTTAGCATATTGCTCAAACTGACTTAACAGCGAACGCATTAACACATCACGCTCACGCTCTTCCGGTTCTTCGCCAATCAGTTCTACAGCATCGGCTTGTAAATAGTCGCCATCGTTATCAAACCTTGTTATTTTGGCCCGCGAAATGCCTTCGACAAGTACTTTAACCGTGCCATCCGGTAATTTTAATAATTGTAATATATTAGCTAACGTCCCCATTTCATGGAGGCTATTAGCATCTGGGTTTTCTTCAGTCGAATCTTTTTGAGCAATTAACAGGATTTGTTTACTTTCATCAGTTGCAATCTCAAGTGACTTTATTGAGCGCTCACGACCTACAAATAAAGGAATTACCATGTAAGGATAAACAACAACATCTCTTAATGGTAATACTGGGAGCTGTATTAATGGAGTTGGTTCATTTGTATTTGTTTTTTTTTCTATTTCTTTATCCATTTTCAGCCCTCGTCGACTAGATGATATGCATTGCTATTTACCATGAATGTTATATGGGGATTAAACAGTAATATTCAAGGCAAACTGTTAATGATCTCAAGATGAAATTTTTAATTCATTGGAAATGAATTTTAAGTTAGCTGCTTTCGCTTGCTACCAAATCAGCGAGTTGATCTTGATAAATGAGTATCGGGCCATTTTCGCCATTAACAACATGTTCATCAACAACAACCTTAGATACATTTTCTAGTGATGGTAAATCAAACATCGTACCTAATAATACATTTTCAATAATAGACCGCAGTCCACGGGCACCTGTTTTACGTTCCATCGCTTTTTTCGCAATTGCAAGTAGTGCATCATCTCTAAATTCAATAGCTGCCCCTTCCATTTCAAACATCTTCTCATACTGCTTAGTTAATGAGTTTTTTGGTTCTGTCAAAATTTGGACTAAGGCATCTTCATCGAGTTCCGATAATGTTGCAACAACGGGCAAGCGACCAACGAATTCAGGGATCAATCCAAACTGAATTAAATCCTCGGGTTCCACTGACTTCAAAACATCGGATACTGCACGCTCTGTATCAATACTTTGTACTTCTGCAGAAAACCCTATTCCACCTTTGTGAGACCGATTCCGTATGACTTTGTCTAAGCCTGAAAAAGCACCACCACAAATAAATAGAATTTTGCTTGTGTCTACTTGTAAAAATTCTTGTTGTGGATGCTTTCTACCCCCCTGTGGAGGAATGGAGGCAGTTGTTCCTTCAATTAATTTCAATAATGCTTGCTGTACCCCTTCTCCTGATACATCTCTCGTGATTGAAGGGTTGTCTGATTTACGAGATATTTTATCGATTTCATCTATGTAAACTATACCTGTTTCAGCTTTTTCTACATCGTAATCACATTTTTGAAGTAGCTTCTGAATGATGTTTTCAACATCTTCACCAACATATCCTGCCTCAGTTAATGTCGTTGCATCTGCGACTGTGAAGGGAACATTCAATTGACGAGCTAAAGTTTCAGCTAGAAGTGTTTTACCGCTACCTGTAGGGCCAATAATTAGAATATTGCTTTTAGAGAGCTCCACCTCGTCACCTGTCTTACCAAATCGCAGGCGTTTGTAATGATTATAAACGGCAACAGATAAAACGCGCTTGGCCTGTTCTTGACCAATGACGTAATTATCAATCTCAGCATTTATTTCCCTGGGAGTTGGTAATTTTTCTTCATGCTTACCTGGTGAAGTTTCTAATAACTCTTCACGAATAATATCATTACACAAATCAACACATTCATCACAGACAAAGACTGATGGACCGGCAATCAGTTTTTTCACTTCGTGTTGGCTTTTACCGCAAAAAGAGCAGTAAAGTAATTTGTCGTCGCTTTTATTATCTTCACTCATTTTTATTCTTCCCTAGCAGGCAAATTTTATACCGGACTATTATTTGGTTTCTTCAGGCCGATTGCTTAGTACTGAGTCAATTAAACCATATTCTAGCGCTTCTTCACCATTCATAAAATTATCACGATCAGTATCTTTTTGAATTTTATCAATATCTTGCCCTGAATGATGAGCCAAAATACCATTTAAACGTTTGCGAATTGTCAAAATTTCTTGCGCATGAATTTCGATATCAGAAGCTTGTCCTTGGAAGCCACCTAGAGGCTGGTGTACCATTACACGG
>Ga0115007_10002226_pt1 | contig 12032 bp, 10 predicted proteins | sample ArcOceMetagenome_2_FD_87166 | JGI IMG/M metagenome (GOLD analysis project Ga0115007, IMG submission 87166) | Marine eukaryotic phytoplankton communities from Arctic Ocean - Arctic Ocean ARC135M Metagenome | ecosystem: Environmental > Aquatic > Marine > Oceanic | place: Arctic Ocean | collected... | reverse complement strand
TTAAACCAGACATTTGCACCGATTAAATTAGGGCACCCTGCGTCTCCTTTACAGCTCTCTGCTGAGTCGTTAATTGAGCGCTTACAGGGTGCGGATAGTCGTACTTTTTGTGCTCAGCCTGACCTTTACGTGGAGGGTCAGTGGCAGCCAGTAGAAACCAGTGTATGGACACGTAATTGTAATCTTTCATTGGTGAAGCAAGGGCGAGCTTTAGGGGCTCACCCTTTGACACTACGGGTGTTGGCGGTGATTAATGAATTGGAGAGCATACCGGACAAAATTAGACGCGTAATTCGTGAGCAGAATCACCTTTTAATCACCCAGCTAGCGCCGGGTTTAATCAAAGTTCAGGCCGCGAGGGGTGACCTTGTTCATCGCGTTGAGTTGAGCCACGATGTTGCAACTAATGTAAAGCAGTATCAGATTATCGCACCGACGGAGTGGAATTTTCATCCCCAAGGGAGTTTGGTTAGTATGCTGAAAGGGGTTATTGTTCCAAAGGAGCGTTTAATGTTATTGCTGGAAAAGATGATTTTAGCAATAGACCCGTGTGTGGCCTATGACATACAAATAGAAGAATAAAAATATGCATGAAATGTCGATAGCGGAAGGGATTGTTCAGGTACTGGAAGATCAAGCTAAAGCGCAATGCTATACCCGAGTTAAAACGGTATGGTTAGAAATAGGCCCTTTAGCCATGATCGAAACGGAGGCATTGAACTTCTGTTTTGAGGCCGTTACGCGCGATACCTTAGCGGAAGGTGCTGTACTTAATATAATAAAAATAAAAGGTGAGGCATTTTGTATGCAGTGCCTTAAAAACGTCCCGATTACTGAACGCTATGATAGTTGTGTCGATTGTGGCAGCTATCAGTTACAAGTGGTTCAGGGGGATGAGATGAGAATTAAAGAGCTGGAGGTTGAATAGTTATGTGTACCGTTTGTGGCTGTAGCGAAGGTGATGTAAAGATTGAAGGTCCAGCTCATGAGCATGCCCATCCTCATGCTGATGAGAGTGAGCAGATGATTGTGCAACAGGGCGATGATCTAGATTTTGGTCAAGGTCCTGCACATGCCCATGTAGCAGGCATGAGTCAGAGTCGGATGGTGCAGATTGAACAGGATATTTTGGGTAAAAATGATCGTTATGCAGGGCTTAATCGAGCACGGTTTGAAGCGCAAAGTATCTTTGCGTTGAACCTTGTTTCCAGCCCCGGCTCAGGTAAAACCACACTGTTAACGGAGACTATCCAACAGATCAAAGGCGACCGTCATGTGGCGGTGATCGAAGGTGATCAACAGACGGCGAACGATGCTGAGCGTATTCGTGAAACCGGTGTCCCTGCCATTCAAGTGAATACAGGTAAAGGCTGTCATTTAGATGCGCACATGGTCGGGCACGCCCTTGATAATCTGACCGCCTTTCAAGGGGGGATCCTCTTTATCGAAAATGTAGGTAATTTAGTCTGTCCCGCCGCCTTTGATTTAGGCGAGGCGCATAAGGTGGCCATTCTTTCCGTGACTGAAGGTGAGGATAAGCCGCTCAAGTACCCTGATATGTTTTATGCTGCGGATCTGATGGTTCTAAATAAAACAGACCTATTACCCTATCTGGATTTCGACGTAGATAAATGTATCGCTTATGCCAAGCAGGTAAACCCATCCATTGAGGTGATACAGTTATCAGCCAAAAGCGGTGAAGGCATGGCGGTCTGGGTTGAGTGGTTAGAGCACAAGCGTCAGGCCATGATTAAACAGCGTATCGATGCCTTAGAAACTGAAATCAACCAGTTTAAGGCGTTACTCTAATATGCAGTTACTAAAGCGACCCACCGTGCTCTGTGTGGATGATGAGATCCGTTCTTTAGAAACATTAGAACGTACCCTTGATGAAGAGTTTGATGTGCTCACCGCGTCTGATGCGGATCAAGCAATGGCCCTGTTAGCGCAGCATGAGGTACAAGCGATCTTATGTGATCAGCGAATGCCGGGAAAAACGGGGGTTGAGTTTTTAACGGAGGTCCGTCAAAAATGGCCTCAAACCGCGCGGCTTATCTTATCCGGTTATACGGATTCCGAAGATATTATCCGAGGCCTTAACGAGGCGGGTATCCTGCAATATATTACCAAACCTTGGCACCCGGATAATCTATTGTTGATTATGCGTGGGGCCTGTCGCCTGTTTGCGCTGCAAAATGAAAATGAGCTCTTGGCGATGGAGATGCGGCTCACCAGTGATCAAGCTGAGAAGAATATCGAGCAGAAAAAACAGCGTCTGCAACAAGCCTTTCAATTAGATGAGATCCGCCGGCACAAACAAAGCCCACTCAATCAACTATGTGATCAGGCGGCGAAAATTTCACCTTATGATGTTTCGGTATTGATAACCGGCCCGTCTGGGGCAGGTAAAGAGCTGTTCGCTCGCGCGTTACATTACAACAGTTTGCGCGCTGAACGGCCCTTTGTGGTGGAAAACTGTGGTGCAATGCCCGATGAGCTTTTAGCATCCGAACTGTTTGGCCATAAGAAAGGCTCCTTTACGGGAGCGATCATGGACCATATAGGTCTGTTTGAGCAAGCGGATGGCGGGACCATCTTCCTCGATGAAATTGGTGAGATTAGCCCCTCTTTTCAAGTCAAACTTTTACGTGTGCTTCAAGAGCGAGAGGTTCGTAGACTAGGGGAGCATCAACGTCGAAAAATAGATGTGCGGATTATCGCATCCACTAACCGAGACCTCGAAGAGGAGGTAAGGGCAGGGCGCTTTCGGCAAGACCTTTACTTTCGTCTCGCTGAAGTCACACTGGAACTGCCAGCACTTGAAAAAAGGGTGGTCGATATCCCAGTGCTTGCCGACTGCTTTTTGGCCAAAGCCATGGTGGAGTTTGATAAGCCGGTTAAAGGTTTCACCGAGGAAACGCTCAACTGCATGAGCCAATATTGCTGGCCGGGTAATGTGCGAGAGTTGCAAAATGAGGTGCGGCGAATGCTCGTACTATCAGAAAGTGAGTGGCTGTCTGCGGATCTATTAAGTCCACGGGTATTACGTGCGGCACCGCGCGAGGAAACACAGGAAACTGAAGTGCTAGCGGGGTTGGATGGTTCGTTAAAAGAGCGCATAGAGAGTCTAGAAAAACGAATTTTACGGGAAACGCTGATCCGCCACCGCTGGAACAAAAGCCAAGCGTCGCGGGAATTAGGATTATCCCGTGTTGGGCTACGTTCTAAACTGGAACGTTATGGCCTGAATAAAGACTTTCATTAGTGTGTGATTTAGTAGACGTAGGGGGAGGGGCGTTATGAGCATCTCAGCATACAACCTTCGTGTTAAAGGTCAGGTCCAAGGGGTTGGCTTTCGCCCTTTTGTGTATAACTTGGCGGCACGGTTAGGGGTCTGTGGTTTTGTTAAAAATGGCCCCCAAGGTGTGGTTATTCATGCGCAAGCGGAGACGGCGGTTTTAACGCAATTCAAACAACGGCTGCTGGATGAACAGCCTTCGATGTCGTTGATTGAGACCATTGATATGACTCCGGCCCAAGTAGTGCCGACCCTAACCGACTTTTCGATTAAAACGAGTGAAACCGGCGCACTGGATCTTGGCGTTACACCGGATGCGGCGGTATGTCGCGAGTGCCTAGCCGAGCTCTTTGACCCTCATAACCGACGTTATCGTTACCCTTTTATTAACTGTACCCACTGCGGCCCACGATACAGTTTGATCAAAGCCCTACCTTATGACCGTAAACATACGACGATGGCTGATTTCGCCTTTTGTCAGCCCTGTTTAGATGAGTATAAAGCGGCTGATAATCGACGTTTCCATGCGCAACCGAATGCTTGTGCAACCTGCGGCCCCACACTCTTTTTTCACAATGCAAAAGGGGAAAAGCAGGCATCCATTGATCCGATCGCCGAGACCTTAGAGGTGATTAATAGGGGAGGGATTGTCGCGATTAAAGGGATCGGCGGTTTTCATTTAGCCTGTGATGGCCGTAACGATGAAGCAGTAAAACGATTAAGGGTACTCAAACAGAGAGGCCAAAAGCCGTTTGCTATTATGGCAGCAAACCCCGCCTCATTAGCCCCTTATATTGATTTGACTGTTGAGCGAACCCAGCGCTTACAGGCGATGGATGCACCGATTGTTCTGTGCCCAATAAAAGAGAATCAATCGTCTACATTATCTAAAGTGCTCGCGCCGCAGTTGGCTTGGATGGGGGTTATGTTGCCCCATTCTCCTGTACACCATCTTCTTTTTCATAAAGCGGCCGGTGAACCTACGGGCCTGAAATGGTTAGATCAACCGCAGGCACTGTTATTAGTCATGACCAGCGCTAACCGCTGTGGTAATCCGTTGCTGATTGATAACCAAAAAGCGTTGACTGAATTAACCGGTATTGCAGATGGTTTTTTGCTGCATAATCGGGATATTTATGTGCGCTGTGATGATTCGGTTGTGAGTGCTGTTGGGGAGAAACCCCGTTTAATTAGGCGTGGCCGAGGTCTTTCTCCACAATTTATACCGTTATCTTGTGGGTTTTCTGTCGTAGATAAATCGGTGCTTGCGGTCGGTTCATTTTTTAAAAATACCTTATGTTTAACAAAAGGTGATCGTGCTTATGTGTCGCAATATATGGGTGATTTAGATAACCCTGAATGCTGTCGCGCACTGCATACGACGGTTGAGCATTTAACATCCCTCTTAGGTATTAAGCCGGACCTCGTCGTGTCTGACCTCCATCCTGATTTTTACAGTACACAGTTTGCCGAGCATTACAGCCAAGAACACTCGATTCCTTTGATCAAGGTACAACACCACCATGCCCACATCGCCTCGGTGGTAGCGGAGCATCAGATTAAGACACCCGTCTTAGGCGTTGCCTTAGATGGGTTTGGGTTAGGATTGGAGGGTGAGCTCTGGGGCGGTGAGCTGCTCTATGTTCATCAGGGTGAGTTTACACGGTTGGCTCATTTGTCACCGCTGACACTCCCCGGGGGCGAACGGGCAGCTAAGGAGCCTTGGCGCATGGCCGCCGCCGCGCTGTACGATTTGGGGCGAGGTGAAGAGATCTCGCAACGCTTTGCTGATCAACCGGGGGCAGACCTTATCGGTCAGCTACTTGATAAACAACTCAACTGCCCAACCACCACCAGTGCGGGACGTCTTTTTGATACCGTGGCAGGGTTACTCGGCATTACGACGACCAATCAGTATGAAGCCCAAGCGGCCATGATGCTTGAGTCATTAGCGTATACCTACCTTCAAAATCACCCTTGGCCGGAGGCCTCTCCGCTGATTGAAAGCGTTGATGGCAACCTCAATTGTGCTCCCTTGTTAGCCGCCATCTCCGATTGTGAGGATGCGGGTTACGGCGCAGCACTTTTTCATCAACAGTTGATCGATGGGTTAGCTCGGTGGATCAGTGAACAGAGTCAACGGACAGCGGTGACTAAGGTCGTGCTGGCGGGAGGGTGCTTTTTGAATGCGCTGTTAACGGACGGGGTAACAAGACAGCTTCAGGCTAACAATATTGACCTTTATTGCGCCGAAAAGCTGCCCTGTAATGATGGCGGTATTGCGTTGGGACAAGCGCACATTGCACTCGAGATGGAGGTGAAAAAAAGCGCATCCTTTGATCAGAATAGTCTTAATAAAAATAATACACAGTTGCAGACCTGTAACCATGTGGGTCAGGTCGTCAGTGACAGCGCGGTTAATTCAGCGGAGATAAAACGATGTGTTTAGCGATCCCTGTACGAATAGAAGAGATTTTGGGTGATGAAACAGCCATGGCTGATATCGGTGGCGTAAGAAAAGAGATCAACGTGGCATTAATTGCCGATTTAGCGGTGGGAGACTTTGTCATTATGCATGTAGGTTACGCGTTGAATAAAATTGATCCCGACGAAGCTGAGCGTACACTCGCGTTATTTGCTGAGCTGGATGCGTTGAGTCAACAGGATATCATTGAGGCCGCCGAATGAAGTACGTTGATGAATACCGAGACGGCGGTTTAGCTCGCGAGATCGCTGCTAAAATCTGTGCTGAAGCAACGCCTGAGCGAGCGTATCACTTCATGGAGTTTTGTGGGGGCCATACACATGCGATTTTCCGTTATGGCATCCCTGACCTGCTGCCCGATAATGTAAAAATGATTCATGGCCCAGGTTGTCCGGTATGTGTGTTACCTATCCCACGACTTGATGCGGCGATTGAGCTTGCGGTCACCCATGGGGTCACGCTGTGCTCCTATGGCGATATGTTACGTGTGCCGGGTTCAAGAAAACGAAGTTTGCTTAAAGCGAAAGCGGAAGGGGCTGATGTACGCATGGTGTATTCATGTATGGATGCCTTGCGAATAGCACAAGAGAACCCAGAGAAAGAGGTGGTTTTCTTTGCGATTGGGTTTGAAACCACAACACCGCCTACCGCTTTGGTGATCAATCAAGCGAAAAAGCTCGGCCTTAAAAATTTCACGGTTTACTGTAACCATGTTTTAACCCCCGCAGCGATCAGCAACATTCTTGAGTCGCCAGAAGTCAGAGAGCTGGGGGTGTTGCCGTTAGATGGTTTTGTTGGTCCAGCCCATGTGAGTACGGTCATCGGTTCACAGCCTTACCACTACTTTGCCGAAGAGTACCAAAAACCTGTTGTGATCGCGGGGTTTGAACCTCTCGATGTGTTACAGGCTATTTTAATGCTAGTACGCCAGATAAATGAGGGGCGTGCCGAGGTTGAGAATGAGTTTTCCCGTGCGGTGACGTACATGGGCAACAGTCGAGCAAAACAAGTGGTTGCGGATACCTTCGAATTAAGACGCTCATTTGAATGGCGGGGCTTAGGTGTGGTGCCTTACAGTGCGTTAAAAATAAAAGATGCCCTGTCCGAATTTGATGCTGAAAAACGCTTTATTGTGGATTATCGCAGCACCCGCGAGAATAAATCATGTGAGTGCGGAGCCATTTTGCGGGGGGTTAAATCGCCCCGTGATTGCACCCTATTTGGTGACCCCTGTACCCCTGAGAACCCACTGGGTTCTTGTATGGTGTCCAGTGAAGGGGCGTGTGCCGCGTATTACAGTTATGGCCGCTACCAAGAGCGGACTTTTGCTACCGACCAATCCCATCCCGCGGCCTAACGATAAGAATAATACGAGAATAAAAAGATGACTGAACAAAGTAGAACCGATAGCACCGATGGGAATAAACGGCATTACTCGCACACACTTGATCTAAGTAAAGGTAAGGTCGAGATGGTGCATGGCAGTGGCGGTAAAGCCATGGCGCAACTGATCGATGAGCTATTTTTAAATGCCTTTTCTAACCCGTGGTTAGATGAGATGAATGATCAGGCATGCTTTCAGCTATCTGCGGGTCGGGTTGTAATGGCTACCGATAGTCATGTGATATCGCCCCTGTTTTTCCCTGGTGGTGATATAGGCTGTTTATCGGTACATGGCACCGTGAACGATGTTGCTATGTCAGGGGCTGTGCCTAAATATCTCTCAGCGGGTTTTATTTTAGAGGAGGGTTATCCTCTTGCCGATTTGCAGACGATTGTAACTTCAATGGCCGCCGCTGCGGAGGGGGCTGGGGTCTATATTGTGACGGGAGATACCAAAGTTGTTGAACGGGGCAAAGGTGATGGCTGTTTTATCACGACGACCGGTATCGGCGTAGTGCCGGAGGGCGTATCGATGGGGGCTGATCGTGTGACGGCGGGGGATAAAATAATTGTTTCCGGTAGTCTTGGCGATCATGGGGTCGCTATTATGTCGTTGCGTGAAAATCTGACCTTTGAAACCACCATTGAATCGGACACGCAGTCATTAAATGATCTTGTCGCCGCGATGGTGGCGGTTGTACCTGATATCCACTGTTTGAGAGACCCAACCCGGGGTGGCCTATCTGCTACGTTAAATGAGATCGCCCAGCAATCTAAGGTCGGTATGCAGGTCTATGAGACAGAAATTCCTGTTAAGCCCCAAGTTAAAGCCGCGTGTGAGTTTTTAGGCTTAGACCCGCTCTTTGTCGCGAACGAGGGCAAGCTGGTGGCGTTTTGTCCAGCAGCTAAAGCGGAACAGCTACTGGCGGTGATGCGCGCACATCCGAAAGGTATGGACGCTGCCATTATTGGTGATGTGATTGAAGATGATCTGCAATTTGTGCAGATGCAGACAGCGTTTGGTGGCAATCGTATGGTTGATTGGATCAATGGCGAGCAGCTACCGAGGATCTGTTAATGCGTATTTTATTTTTGACCCATGGTTTTAATAGTCTAACGCAACGGTTGTTTGTCGAGCTACGTCAATTGGGGCATCAGGTTTCGATTGAGTTTGATATTAATGATGCGGTGGCAGAACAGGCGGTTGAGCTTTTTAAACCGGAGCTTATTTTGGCACCTTTTCTTAAGCGCGCTATACCCGAAACGATCTGGCGTCATCATCGCTGTATTATTGTGCATCCCGGTATTAAGGGCGATCGTGGCCCCTCGTCGGTTGATTGGGCAATTATGGAAAATAGATCCAGCTGGGGCGTGACCTGTATTGAAGCGGTAGCAGAGATGGATGCGGGTGATATTTGGGCCAGTGTCGAGTTTCCTATGCGTGCCGCCTCTAAAAGCAGTTTGTATCGGAATGAGATTACCGATGGGGCGTTAGCGGCGGTTAAGCTAACGTTGGCACGTATCGAATCCGGAACCTATACGCCCCAACCGTTGAATTATGCGCAGCCTGATATTAAAGGGCAGTGGCACTGTTTAATGACCCAAGATGAGCGCCGTATTGATTGGCAGCGGGATAGCAGCGAGATTATTTTAAGGAAGATTAGAGCGGCGGATTCACAACCTGGGGTAAAGGAGTCAATTGCTGGTAAAGGGTATTACCTTTATAACGGCATTGTTGAGACCCAGCTTAATCAACCGGTTGAGGCGGATCCAGGGTCGATTATTGCAACGCGTGATGGCGCGATCTGTTTTGCTACATTGGATGGGGCAATTTGGGTAACGCATTTAAGGCTAGTCGAGCCTAAAGGTGAGGCGTTTGGCTTTAAACGGCCTGCCGCTGCGCTGTTACATGATCAGCTAACCTCAGCGCCTGAGGCGTTACGTGTGGCGGAGTTGCCACTGGCGCCTGAGGTTGTCCCCCTAGGGGAAACATGGCAGGAAATAAGGTACAGAGAGGAGGCGCAGGTAGGCTATCTGTATTTTGATTTCTACAATGGTGCTATGGATACCCAGCAGTGCCAGCGTTTACAGCAGGCGGTCGCTAACGCGAAACAGCGTAATATTAATGTGTTAGTACTCATGGGAGGAGAGGAGTACTGGTCGAACGGTATCCACCTTAACCAAATTGAAGCGGCAGAGAGCCCAGCACAAGAATCGTGGCGTAATATCAATGCGATGAATGACCTCTGTTTGGAGATTATCAACTCGCCCGAGCAGATGGTGTTAGTCGCGATGCGTGGCAATGCTGGCGCGGGTGGGGTGTTTATGGCCTTAGCGGCGGATAAAGTGTTTGCCCGTCATCCGGTGATCTTTAATCCACACTATAAATCCATGGGGAATCTATATGGTTCGGAGTATTGGACCTACCTCTTACCGAAACGGGTAGGCGTGGAAGCAGCGGCCGAGTTGATGCACACCCGTTTGCCACTGTCCGCACGGGAGGCGGAAGCTAAAGGGCTTATTGATCTCTGTTGTGATGAAACGCGGGATGGGTTTGTGGAGAAAATAAAAGCAGAAGCGGTACAGCTCTCGTGTAGTGCTGGCTTTGCAGATCAGTTGGCGCTGAAAAATGTACAGCGCAAGCAGGATGAGACGCTAAAACCTCTAGCGCATTATCGTCGTGAAGAACTGGAGCAAATGAAGTTAAACTTTTTTGGATTTGATCCCAGCTATCATGTGGCTCGGTATCACTTTGTAGAAAAGCTCCCTAAGGCGAGGACGCCGAGCTACCTTGCTTCACATCGTCGGTTGAAATGTGGTTGATCAGCCTGCGAGCGGCTTATGAGAACAGCTCACGGCTAACGGAGGAGATAACACAATGTGCACAGCTTGGACTGTGGATACACTCCGCTGTGGCGAGTTGATCAAGTTCGTCCAGTTTCTCTTTAACTTTGCTGTGTAAACGCTTTGTAATTTTTCTTTTTTGCTTATACATATCTAAAAAGTGATTCACCTCATCGAAACCAAATATCACGGGAGTGGTACGGAGGTGGCAGCTAATTAATGTGAAACCGACCTGATTTTTATTGAGAACAATCTGCGATTCGACCGCAGGAATACCTCTAAACCGGAACCCTTTAGGGTTCATTTGATCAAGTATCGACTGACATATAGGAGCGCAAATTTCATTGTCAGTTGCGCTAAGGCTTGTGACAAAAATGCTCATGATGACGTCCTGTCTAAAGTATAAATCATATACGTTAACTGTAGGACAGATATGCCAGAAGGTATAGTGAGATTAATGGTAGTTTTATGCTGGAGGGCGCTTGAGGCCTATTATTCAAGGGTTTTCAGCTAGTTAAAAGCTGCTTTTTGGCTATTGATTGTCCATTGGATCGATTCCGACTGGGCTTTCAATAAGGTTTGCTCATCGGTAAGGGGGGAGAGCTTATCCCACTCATAACGAGAGAAACTGATAACATCGTTAAGCATCAAACCTAATTCGCCTTCACGGTGCAATAATGCATCGTTGACCGCATCGCTTAGGGGAATATGGAGACTAATATCTTCCATGGGAATAGAGAGCAGAGTATCAACGCCTGACAGGATACCGATTAAGAACCCTAAACCGGCTTCCGCATGGTAGTGAGGGGCAATGAGCTCACACATTTTTGCGCGGATAAGTAGCTCACGACAAAGCTCATCCGGAATATCTAATGTACCGGAAAGCGATACGACGACCGCCCAGCGTTTTAATTCGGCAAAGCCCAACAGTACAACGGCTTCATTAATGGTGGAAATAGAGCGTTGTAATGAAAAGGTCGCTGAATTAACAATCTTCAATAGGCGTACGGCCAAGTGTGGGTCTTTAGATATGATCTTCTCAAGCCCTTGAGGTGTCGCATCGGGGTTGCCTAATTCGGCTAGCAACTCCATCATGGTTAACTCATTACAACTGATAGGTTTACCTTCGATGACCTGAGGCATCGCAAAGAAATAGCCCTGAAATAAAGCAAATCCCAGTTTACGGAAACGATGAAATTCGGCCAACGTTTCGACTTTTTCAGCGAGCAGGGTGACATTATAAGCGGTTAACTTTTCTAGGGTATGGAAAAGCGTTTTGCCTTTAAGTGCTAATACATCGATTTTAACGATATCGACCACATCCATAATCGCTGAAAATTCATCTTTCCAGATAAAATCATCTAAGGCGATTTTAAAGCCGGCATCAGATAGGCGTCTAATTTGTGCGCTGGTTTTGTCGTTAATAGGTACATCTTCAGTAATTTCTAAGACCACATTATCGGCGGCAAAACTAGGTAGCTCATGGAACAGCAGTTCTTCATTGATATTCATGAACGCGGGAAGGGTACGTACGTTACCGCGTTGCAAAATACCGGTGTATGCGTTGATTAATACTTGGCAGGTTGCTGCTGTGGCGTTAAAGAACTCATCCGGTGGGCAACCTTTTGCGTCTCGGTACAGTAATTCATAACCGACCGTTTCACAGTTTGTATCGAGAATCGGTTGTCTCGCCAGTAGAATCTGTTCAAGCACAGGTACGCCTCATACAGCTAAAATAAAACTATTTCTATCGTAATGACGTTACAGTTGATTGATGGGGCTGACAAGAAGAAAGCAAAAAAAAACCGAGCATTGCTCGGTTTTTTTCGTACGCTAAAAATTACTTAGCAATAGATTGTAGCTCAGTCATAGCCGCTTCGCGTGTTTCATTTGCGATAGACGTGAATGCTTCACCTTGTCCTTTAAGCAGTTCAAAAAGCGCTTTGTTCGCTTCCATGTTGAACTTGATAAGCTCTTCAGGTGTTTTAAGCTCTTTAGCTTTCTCAGCTTCAGTTTTAAAGA
>Ga0115007_10002225_pt1 | contig 12035 bp, 9 predicted proteins | sample ArcOceMetagenome_2_FD_87166 | JGI IMG/M metagenome (GOLD analysis project Ga0115007, IMG submission 87166) | Marine eukaryotic phytoplankton communities from Arctic Ocean - Arctic Ocean ARC135M Metagenome | ecosystem: Environmental > Aquatic > Marine > Oceanic | place: Arctic Ocean | collected... | reverse complement strand
GCTGCTGCTGCTGCTGCTGCTGCTGCTGTTGATGCTGTTGATGCTGTTGCTGCTGCTGTTGCTGCTGTTCTTGTTCTTGTTCTTGTTGATGCATATTAATTTGATATTCTGTCCTCGATAATTCTATATTACGTTGCTGCTGTTGTTGTTGCTGCAGCTGTTGTTGCAGCTGTTGTTCTTTCTGCTTATTATAACGTGTATTCGTTGTTTTCAGTTTCCCATAAGATGATGTGTTATCTCTTAATTGCTCTTTGTTGGGATACATCGAAGAAGAGAAATGATGATGAAAGTCAGCATCAGCATGATGGTGTGGTTTTATCGCTGCTTGTTGTACTTGTGCTTGTGCTTGAGCTTGTGCTTGAGCTTTTCTGTTTCTGTAAATTGTAGCATCATCCATTCCCATTCCGAAATAATGTTGATATCTTAAATAATCATCTACTTGTTGTCCTATATTATTGTGTTGTGAACTACTGTCTCTTCTACTACTACTAGAAGTACTACGATTCTTATTAGTATAGTTAAATAATGATGCACCACCACCATCATCATCATCATTATCAGAAATATCAAGCGACTCAACAGACCCAAACACATTTCCGATCCCAATTGACATTCTTCTTTGATTGTTAAGTAGTCTGTTGTAAGATAAGTCATCTTTACTAGTAGGGAGTAACTCTTTGATGGGTTGGTTCATTAATGAAATTGGATCGTTAACATTAACATCATCATCGTCATCATCGTCGTCGTCGTCATCGTCAACATCTATATCAGCATAAACATCAATATCAGCTCCTTTAGCAGTAGCAGTTACAGTATTGTAATTATCCATGACGTATTGTTGATGGCTACTAGTTCGTGTTAGTAGTGCTGATTGTAGTACATCATCATCCTCTTTACTACTTTTACTAACGTCGTTGTTAGGAATCTGACTCGTAGTCTTCGTGATTGCATCCGTATTTTTCTCCCTACTAAGTCTTTTTAAGATATCTCTCTGAGAGCTTAGTAGAGAGATAAAATTAGCATCGATGCAGTTCTGCGATGGCGACGACTGTGGCGGTAACGACGACGACATCATCATATCTATCTATCTATCTATCTTGAAATACCTTATTATTTAATTTTAAATAGATTCGTGCTGTACTGCAGATACGGTATATTATTACTATCAAACGGATCGTTCGTCAACTACTGTATAACAGAAAAAGTAGGAAAGTGAATCAGCAGAGGAAGGTTTTAAGTTCACTTTTGTCGCGAATGCCAGTTTTGTTCAAGTTTAAGTGTTCAAGTGCCGGTGCATAATTTGCGAATTTAATTTTGTGGTTCGACTTTATGAGACGACATACAATTGAATGTTTCAATTAATTATATTTATTCTCCGCGCCGCCGACTGCGACGGATAATCTATGACCAAGACTTGACCATAATCAATAATATTACAGCCCTGTTAAGCCCACCTATGTGCTAATCGATATTTTCACAATAAATCTCTAAACGAAGATCATGAACGATTCAATGGCCAAAACACTCCATAACAGGGTTAGCGGGAACCTTCATGCAATCTTTGGTCACAAATACCTACTAGTACACTTAAAAATACTGCATTACTGTATTAGGTTATATATATAAAACTTTTCACACCACCAAGACACAAAAAAATCAAGTATACATTACTACTGCTAGGCTAACGATTAAAAATAGATAAAATAAGCACCATCCAAATAAAACAAGAGAATAGGGAAACTTATTTAAAAGCAACAAATGCTTCGCAGCTACAACAACACGGGTAATCTACCTCTTTCATTATAGAAAAGAGTAGCTAAACTAAGCTGCGGTGATGAATTTTCACTAGATTGGATGTATGTTAAATGTTTTGCTTTATTGAAAGAACCGGCTATATCCCTCAAAACGCATGACTTCCCCACAATTCTTCAGAAATAAATTTGGGGAAGTAACAAATAATCATCTAGATTCCACATTGCTTGTACGCATGACGTGTACCGGTGGATCGATTTAGAGACGAAGATCAAAATGGCAACACACCTCAACCTTATACAAATCATCCGAACAAAAATATACGAGAACAATCCGGTGAATATGAATTTCCGCGTTCGCGTCTCTTCCCATGGATAAAGTACGGCGAGTCGAGACAGAAGTTGTTGAATTTCTTGATTGAATTTCCAAGGCTTCCAGTAGTATATTGATTATTTTACCTTCAAGTATTGAAGAAAAAGAGCGCCAATCGAATTTTAAAAGGAAAAGTATTGAGTGTGGATAAAATCTTGCATTCCCAATTCTAATGTATTGTATCTATTAATTATGAGTAGTGTACCAACAATAATCAATTCGTCTTTATGAAGCCAACCCTGAGTGTAATAATAAACAGAACCGACACGCCGCGGGACAGTTTGACAACATGAAAACTCTGTTTGATTCACATTCACCTATAATATGCAACAGAATCGTGAAAAAGAGAAATATAATTTCGTTAGATTTATGTGCGATATACTTAACGCTATAATACTATTAAATTACTTTCTTTAGAATCAGAACAAAACAAAATAAGATTAAAATAGCCGCTATTATGCTTACCGACCGACGACCAAAACGCACAAAGCTCGTTTGAATTCTTGCTGTACGGTACGATATTTATTGAAAATAAAATCATAGACATAAATGCAGTAAGAATAATGAATTGAAAGACAGTTTTGTTAGTAAAATATCGTTCGTTTTGATTGCGATCGTGATTGTGACCTTCCTCCTACTTTTAAACAGTTCCGAAACTCGTGCTTCTTATGCATCATTACCGAACACGTACGTACCATCTTGAACGAGCATATTCGTACTCTTGCAAAGCAAGGACTTCATGAAAAAAGTAATTATCCATATGCTTAAGGACGTCTCTAACTGCTTGTTTTTCTGATTCACTTCCATCTATCCTCTGAGTCACTCCCACATTAATCGAAACGTCATCGTATTGTGTTCTCATCTCAAGAACCTCCCTTGTGCATGTCATCTCTGATTCTCCAACATCGATACAAACATCGTTATTTAATCCTGTCGTTGTCATTATTATGCTTGTCAGCGTTAACATGAGCATCAAGATCATCCTCATAATCAAGGTAGATTTATTATTGTTGGAGATCGAAATATTGATTGGCGCCATGTTGATATTGTCTTTATACTTCTGTTCCTCTTTATTCTTAGCTTACTTATATGTCTGCGACGTCACAGTAAGTCCATTGTCCATTATCAATAAATTGTGTGAGATGTGAGATACTTTTTTAACTCTATTCAAGACGAATATTAAAATTCAGACATGGATAAAAAATTATTATGAGAAATTTAAAAAAAATCGCAACCCCCACAACATTGAGGCAACAATTGAATGAAATCGCGAACCAAATTTTAAACAATCTTGAAATCACACTAAAACACAATCGTATCAATGACTTATTGTAACAATAGTACAGTATCATTTTCTTATGACCCCTATACCTGAGATATTCACAAAATCACGAGAGTTCACAACATTGATACACTATGAAATTTTTTCGACGGAGGCATTGTTGTATTTGGCATTTAGTTTTGGGTTTGATAATTGTTATTTTTTCGGCGCTGGCGCAAAGGACTGTATTTTTAGCAGGGGCTATAAATATTATAAGTGAATCGCCCCCTTCTTCGGACGACGACAACGACGACAATAAGCAAGAATGCAAAAACGAAAATGGCGAAGAGGAATGCAGCAGCAAAAATGAGCAAAACAAAAAGCGTGTTCATCGGATAGTAACACCAGATGAACTTGGTCTGAAAACTGGTGAGGATGGGTCCGCAGTTTGGCTTTCCATTTTGGGTGACATTTATGATGTTACGAACGGTAAATCATTTTATGGGAAAGGCAGATCATATGGTGCATTTGCTGGTAGAGACTGTACCGTATGCTTTGTTAGTGGTGTATTTACGGCAGAAGAGGCTACAAAAAGTACTGATGAATTAACCGACGCGTTACTACCAGGCATATTGGATTGGGCTAAATTTTATGCAACACATAAAAATTACAAGTTTATTGGATATCTTGTCGATCCACGATATTATAACGAAAAAGGAGAACCAACTACAAACTTAATAGATTTAAGAAAAAGATTTTCCGCCTCAGTACAAAAACAGAAAGAGATAGAGAGAGAGAGAGCGGCGAAAAAAATTGAAAAAGCTAATAATATAAATACCTAATTTAACCTTCCGAAGCCGACGCCGACGACGACAAACCAGTTGGTAATGTACAGTGGCTGTGTGCGTGTTACGAAGGATCGGCACCGCAATTAATCGACACGACTCTGTCTCTGACTGGACAACACCGAACGTGCTTTCCGTTTCTTTTTCTTGCAATGCATATGATTTGTGTTGGATTCGATATTATATATTTGATTATTGTACTAGTACGATGAATCAATCCGCTCGACATACTGCTTCGACGTTGTCTTCTCGTAAAACTAAAACAGGTTACCTCGAGATGATTCGACTCATCATTTATCATGTTTTAAGAAATCGTAAGCCATTTAAAAAAAATATAGGAAACCCTTAAAGATACAACCCTTAAAGATACATCATATTTATGGAATAACGACAACTGAATATCGTTTGGTCTATTTTACTATGAGAAAGGACCTGTTTTTCGTATCATAGTACTGTTCTACAATATAGCGCTATGCCATACCTAGACTTTTAGAATACTGTAGAGGAGATTTGGTTGGAGATACAATGAATGTTTGTACTAAAAGTTATTAACTGTTCGTGACTGGATGAATCCATGTCAAGAAACGCGCGCAAAACCAAACACGACCATTCATCGTCCGATTTCTGATTTTAATTTTCACATAAATAAAAATTTAGATGCGATGATTTCAAGTTTATCTTATATATATATATATATATATATATTTAAATATATATATATATACTAAGTATACTATATTCAGAGATCTCAGCATCACCAATTAACGTTACATTGTAACTTAGCGTCTCTCGTCGGCGTCATTTTCGGTATTACAACGTCAAATGAATCTACCTTGTATTCAGCGAAGAAACGAATGAATCAATCTTGTTCAACTTGAATTACACACTACATACTTTTTATTATTATTACGATGACGATACTAAATAAATTTTTAGATTTTCTTGGAACCTCGAAAGATGTTGCCACCCAAACAGTTGTGACGGTTGTTCTTACATTACTTTCATATAATATCTTATTTGGGAACAGACATAGACGAAAACGTCAGAAGTTGGCAAAGGAATTAGATGTTGCCAAAAAACAATTAACATTTCTGGAAGACAAATTACGTGAACCGACCAAACCAAACAAAGATGGTGAAGTTGTTGAGGAAAAGGAGATTCGAATTTTTATGGAAGGTGCATTTGATTTGATGCATTTTGGTCATATGAATGCATTCCGATTAGGCCGGTCACTTGGAACTCATCTTGTTGTTGGGATTAATTCAGATGAGTCTATAACAGAATGTAAGGCACCACCACTTATGAATAACGACGAAAGACGTGCGATGGTACAATCATGTAAATTTGTCGATGAAGTCGTTGAAAACATCCCCTATATTATGAATAAGGAATACATTGATTGGATATTCAAAACCTACAATGTAGATTTTATTATACACGGTGATGATCCTTGTATTGTCGATGGGAGGTGAGTTATTATGTATAATATCATGTTTTAGAATATTGTCGTCTCAATAAAATATATTCTGTATTTCTTACATGGATTATATTAAATGATTATTGTATTTTGTATATAACATTGTACTTTTCTTCTTCACTGCCGTACTTCTTGTAAACTAGGGACGTGTACGAAACAGCCAAACAGGCAGGTAAATTTCGAACAATACCAAGAACGGAAGGTGTATCAACGACTGATATCTTAGGTCGAATGCTACTCCTCACTAAAGAACATCATATGAAAGCTGGATCTGCAGGCGTACTTGGAAGTCAGTCTAAGTTTTTAACAACGACCAGATTGTTACAATTATTCAGTGCAAATGTTAAGTCACCGACTGAAGATATGCGTGTTATTTACATTGATGGAGCATGGGACATGGTGAGTAATGTCCATCTAATGATATATATATATAATATGTCCAACCCATAACTACGTTCAACTTGTCTACATTTATCATTATCATATGATGCGTCTCGTTGACTTTTGTTGGGGTGTTGAATTTATATGCACTGATGATTTTTTTTTTGTGTACCATTATTTACAGTTTCATCCTGGTCATGTGGCGATTCTCAAAGCGGTCAAGGAGGTAAGATCGTTTATGTTTATACTATGTTTTGCTTGTTTGTTATGTTCTATTTTTTCGTTGTGAGTCACTTTTGTTATTATTTTTCTAACCAAGGACTACTTCTTCTGTATTTCTATGATCTTGGTGTTATTAGCGTGGGGATTATCTCATTGTAGGCATACATGGTGATGCTTGTGTCAATAAAATCAGGGGCATGGTGAGTATTCGTTTCCTTACTTTATCTATCATGTGATGTTCAATGTGCAACTATAATTAATACGGTAGACCTCATGCTTCATTTATTCTTCCTAATTTTTCATAATGATTAATTGTTAACGGTATGCATATTTACGAATGAATAGAATCTCCCTCTACTGGTAAGTTGCTTTTCTGCTAGTTTCCTATTAAAAATATATTTCTTCTCGTAATATATTATTTCTCACACAATACACAACTCTTTCATTTCGAATATATCTTCTTTCTATTTTGTTCGAATCTTCCCCACAATTCGACATTTAATTTTATAATAGAATCTTCATGAACGTGTCCTAAGTGTTCTGGGATGTCGCTTTGTCGACGATGTTTTGATTGACGCCCCCTATGAAATAAGTTCCGAAATGATTGCATCATTGAGGATTGCTGAAGTTATTCATGGAACTTGCGATGAAGATGATGGTTACTCCAGTGACAAAGATGAAAGATACAGGTATGCAAAAGAAAAAGGGATATTCCACGTGGTAAAGAACCCTTCTAGCTTTCGTTTGAAAACGATCTTTGAGAGAGTTAGCAAGAATCAAGATACTTTTAGAACGAGATTCGAAAGAAAGAGGAATACTGAAACGCAGCATTACAAGCAAAAATATAATGAAAGTTCGACGAGCTAGCTAACTAGATCTGAGAAGCAGAAATAAAACTGCACATAAAGATACTAATAGTACACTTGTGCTACAATAGTAAAAAAGGTTTAGCGTTATATTCAAAAATGTTACAGTATAATTTTTATTCCCAGCAGCAATTTGTTCTTAACTGTGCATCTACCGGTATTTGTAGCAAGAAACCAAAGCAAAAGCAAAGTTCCATAGTGAAATTTCATGTAATGAAAATGGAAAATGATGATTCATTTTTATATTATTACACAAAAATGTCTTTTTCCCACTAATGAATGAATTCCTATTCGTCACTGGAAGAAGAGCTCCTGGATTCTTCACACTCCCTATCCATGCGTTTGCTATGAGCCATGAGATTCTCCCTTGTGAATTCGTGCGACTCGTGGAAACCTTTCAAACGCTTTCTTGGGGGACCCTTGCTAGTACGTCTCGAAGTCGTTGTTGACGACTCGACAGACTCCTTCTCAGAAGACTCCTCACTCGAAGAATTTCCCATTTTGTCAGATTTAGAATCTTCCTGTGAGCTTGAGTTTGAGGATTGCTCGGTCGTTGGATGCGATGATGTGCTGGATGACGTCTCGGTCACGGAGGCTGGTTTGATCTTCTTTCGCTTTTTTGATGTTTGGAAGTGAGACAAGGAAGTCATTGGATCAGAATTCTGACGTCGGATATTTGACGAGTGGTTGTTACTGTTGCGCCTACCACGATTCCGACTACTTAGGTCTGAACTAACTCCTGTCATCGCTGTTGATGGTTCTTTATTATTGTTAGCATTATCCGTTGGTATTAAGTCTGTTGCAGGATTAGCAGCAACATATTTTTCGTTCTTATTGTCATAATCGTTTCTCCCTTCTGTTGTTATTTTTCTTCCATCTTTGGACTCTACGGCGTCCTGGAATGACTCTCGAAGAGAATTCAAAAATCCAAGCAGTATTGTACCAGCTTCTTCGTCAGGCGTTTTTGCTTTCTCCTGTATTGGCTGTTCTTGTTTTTTGTTTTTCTGCTGGTTTTCAGGTCTATTCTGTACATTTTCTATCCTTGGTGCTACCGATGTACTTGTAGAAGTAGATGGCGGTGGCTTTGGTGACGGTTTCAAAGAAGCCTGCTGCTGCTCGTCTCGTCGAAGAGACGCTAAATGTGCCTCGTAGCTCCGTTGAAGCTGCTCAGCTGGACTTATAGTATCAGAAGGAATTTTAGTATTGCTACTAGAGTTGCAAGTAGTGCTTGCCGCAGTCACTTTCACCTTTGATAAGTCAGATGTGATCGCAGCAGAGTCAGGAGAAAACGATTGTTCTTCCCGATCTTGTTCTTGTGCGTCCCGTAGTGATTTTTCGTAAGCCAATCGGAGAGCTCTCTGTTGCTCCTCAAACGCGGCTTTCAGCTGTTTCGCACGCTCTTCCTTCGCTAAACCAGATCCAGGGACTGTTGAAGAGTTAAGGTTCTTTTTCTCGAGCTGCTTCTGGTATAGCTGCACTTGTTCTGAATGTTGTTGTTCTTGGTTGCCAAGTACTGGTATCGATGTAGCTGTTCTATTATTAGTGGTACTTGAATTAGCGTTGATATTAGCAGGATAAAATGTGCTGGTAGGACCGGCATAGATTGAACTGATTGGTGCTGTTGTTGGAGCAGCAACAGCAACAGGAGAAGGAGCAACAACGGCAGCACTATTATTACTAGGGGATACACTGGATATCCCAGCTTGCTGGTTAGCCAGTGCTCGAGAAAAAGTCAAGGAAGCGAGGATGTTGTTGAGAACCTGAAGTTGTGGTGAAGGTGCAGCAGCTGCTAGTACTGGATTACCGGCATGTACTCTGAAAAAAGAAATGAAAGATAGGCGGTTGTTGTTGTTGTGAGAGAGAAGTTTGATGGACGATTAGTTTTAGGATCCAAAACAAAACAAAATAGAAAAACAAAAAGTATTTGTGAACTAACCTTTCGTTAGGATTCTGCTGAAGTAGTAACTGTTCTGCCATTGTATTTAGATTGAAACCAGGAAATGCGGCGACATTCGGAATATTCCCCGTTAAACCCGGTAAAAGGGAAGCTAAGTTTGGAGGTATTGTAGAATTCTGCTGCTGTAACCAAGGATTGTTGTTTGCGTTAACAACTGTTGGTATTGCAGCAGCTGCTACTGAGCCTTGTTGTTGATGTTGATGTTGTTGGTATGAGAAAAGTGAAGGCAAGAGTTCAGCAGGAGAAACTACTGCAGCCTGATGCGGCGGTGGTGGTTGAGATGCTAGTAACTGATAATGTTGTGGAGGTAACGGTAGTCCCGTTTGTTCGTGTTCCACTCGTAAACGAAATCGTTGTTCTAGATGTAGTAATTCAAGGTTGGCCATTTCAACCTCAGCGGACGATGCTCTTGGTCGATCACGCAAATGATAGGCACGTCGACCAAGACAACATGCACCCGTGAACTTTTTCGTAATCCGCATCGGATCACAGTTCAACTTTTCTGCTAGATACGATCGTAACGTTGCTCCATCTGGTAAGGTGAGCAATCCTGTACTAAAGTACTGAATTATCCTGGATGTGTACTCTTCTTCTTCAATCTAGGAGGGTACGATTAATTTTGTGGCAAGTCAAGTAGTTCGCAGCATATTGATAGATGAGTGAGTGAGTGAGTAAGATTGCAATTGATCAGTCTACTAGTTCGATAATGATTGTGTTACACTAAACGTAAAAGGTTCATTCACTTACCGTCCATTTTCCTTTCCTCAACTTCTTCGATACTGTACTACTGGTACTGGTACTGGTACTGGTACTGGCACTGCTGGTACTGCTGGTACTGCTGGTACTACTGTCAATCTCTGCGGATTTCGCACAAGTAGTAGAAGCTATACCAGAAATTGTGCTATGATTTTGTGATTTTGTAGCGATCGCATCATCAGACTCGTCTACGATCGTGTTTCTTGCTTGATCCATCTCAGCAGCCTAGATGTTGCATGGAAATGGGAATACTTCTTTTATTGATTTCTATTGTAGATGGAATTTTTTTATTATTCTTTTTCGTTATCCTTTGTTTGTACAAGTGCAGCACTGTTTACTTCTTATCTCTTCTTTTTGTCTAATCTGATAGCAGGTCTTTCAAGGTGGGTGCAACAAAAACAACAAACAATTATTTTTTGACACATGATGTTTCAATGTTGAAATGTCGTCTATTCGCAGGCTGAATGTTGCGTTTGCCTTCTATTCGCAGGCTGAATGTTGCGTTTGCACTATTTTGCCGTATTAAGAAAGAAACCATCAAATTTGTATAAAACATTTTAGTGAAGTATGCTCAAAAACGTCAATCCAAAGCTTGTCGTCTTGGTCGCCTTTACTTAACGAATAATTTAGTCTTGCATCAATTTCTTTGATTTTAGGGCTAGGGGTAAAATCATGACACATCCATTTAAATGCATATATTGCGTCACTCAGCGTCATAAAAATATGTTAAGGAAATAAATGATTTGTGATTTAACGAAGAAGAACGGCAGAACATCTACGCATGTGTGCGTTTTTTGCGTTTTTTTCGAATGATGTCGAGTGCGATTTCCAACGAATAAATCACGCGAGATTACACACACAAAAAAAACATGCATAAATATATGATGTCTGTCAAAAGAGAATTATGTGTTTTTACTATTTCTCCATCTTGTAGGAAATCTTGCTGTCGTGCTGTACGGTTGTGGACAGACCAAAATAAAACAAGTTTGCAGGAAGGAGTGCTGAACTTAGATTGCCTGATATGATTGCCTGATTGCCTTGTCAATAAGTTACCATCATCAAGGATTCGATCGATGTCATTATTGCTTGTACATTGCTGATCTTTCCCTTTTGTTGGTCATCCAGATTTGTGGTTTCCTACCATCAGCACAGCCTCGGCCTCTGGCACCTGATAGTGATGTCTAGCTTCTCTTTCAGGAATATAATAATTCTATACAATATATAATAGAGCATTCCTTTTGTATTCTTTTGTTAATAGCCTTGAATCAACTATCTCCTTCCTTGTGAACTGCTGCCATACACCCTTCTTCTTGCCCCAAAGCTCAATTCCCTTTTCATACCATCCTATACGTATGTTATGTTAGTGTAGTATGGTTCATGAAAAATGTCCTTGCTTGCTGGTTCAGAAGATGTTTTCAACACATTCAAGTTGGCTTTCATCTGTTTAAATGTTTCTTTTTCTTTCCATAAGGGACTTCAAGTTTGTCGTCTCATCCTATCTTTTTCTGTTTGTATTTCTTCATTTTTTCTTTCTTTGATATCAAAGCCCGCTGCTTTTAAACTTATTGTGGTCTGGTAGTGTTAGGTCCGTTGTACTCATGGGTAATTCACTGTAATTTTCACTGTAATAACATCTGAAAGTAGCAGTTAATATTCTGTTTATATTATGTCAGACTGGCTAAATGATAGTAGCGGAACAACGACTAGTTCGACTAAAAAATATGTTTCGAGTAGTCGAAGTTTTTAATTTGAATCGCACGAAAATAAGTGCGCCCTATATTCGATTTAATCGGGCGTGCCTCAATTTTTTGCCGTTAGACTCAACAAAAAGACCATAGTTAATAGCCACAAAAAACAGGTAGAGCGGGATTAACAGGAATCCTGACAGCTATTTGGGGTCTTTTTTAAGGGAGCATATCTCCCTCAAAAATTGGAGTTATCGCCCCCTCTTAATAGAGAGGGCACGCCCTTTCAAAAGCACGTGCTTTTTTATATACTTAACAGGATTGCAGCTATAAGCGATTTTGGGAGGTGCGCACCCCTTTTTTACTAGTAAATCTACGCGCTAATTTAGTTAAAAAAAATAAAAAAATAAAGAAAGCTTGTATTAGCTACCGGTAGCTAATGCTAGCTAATATGAGGCTTT
>Ga0115007_10002224_pt1 | contig 12036 bp, 9 predicted proteins | sample ArcOceMetagenome_2_FD_87166 | JGI IMG/M metagenome (GOLD analysis project Ga0115007, IMG submission 87166) | Marine eukaryotic phytoplankton communities from Arctic Ocean - Arctic Ocean ARC135M Metagenome | ecosystem: Environmental > Aquatic > Marine > Oceanic | place: Arctic Ocean | collected... | reverse complement strand
TGATAAGTATTGTTAAGCGCCTGCTGCTGTTGCTGCTGCTGCTGCTGTTGTCGTTGCTGCTGCTGTTGATCCGCTAATACTTGCCATTCATCTTGTCGAATTCCTAACAACAAATCCCCTTGTTGCTGTCCGCCGTATAATTGAGGCATAACGTCCGCTCCCATCGTGTCGATATTTACTGCTTGTTGCTGATTAGTATTATTGCTGCTGGTGTTGTTATTGGTGTTGGTATTGGTGTTGTGTGACGATGCTGGGGATAAACTCAGTGGTGTTATGGCTGCACGTGCGGGAGAATGAGGATGTGTCCCATGAGTTATAGCACTTTGAACGGATTGATTGCAACTGTCTGCACTCTGTGTGTTATAGGATGTAGAAGGTTGGACAGATATATTGTCAACTACTTTTTGTACTGCCGCCGCATTGTTGTTGTCCGCTGGGGCTGTCGTTGTCGCTGCTGTTTCCATAATTTAAAAAAAAAATACAAATTAAAGAAACCGATTTTTTACGTCACGGTAGAATACTGTCAGGAAAACTGTTGTGTCCGTTTTTTCTTCGTTTTTCTTCTCTTTCAAATGCCCGCTACCTCCACTGCACTGGCTCCCCTTTCTCAAAAATGCGATGCGAGACACCGTGAATTTCTCGTACTCTTGTTAGTACAGTTTTGCTTTTCTAGTACGAATGAAAGTTTTACTTATATTTTTTAAATTTAAATTCCCACAGATCGATTTCCATTCATGTACAAGTGCTACTCCTCTCGGCTCGGCCTAGCGTAGGAACTACTAACTACTATTAGTATTAGATACAAATGCGATTTCTTTAATCTTAAGTAGGGAGATAAGGGTTGCTACCTTTTACTATCAAAGAGTTCAATAGAATTTTCTCACTTTAAATAAATAATGCAACTCAATAATAGTCAACAACATCAAGTCGTTTTGTGTGTGCGTGAAGAGTTTAAAAAACATCCACGACGTCCTGATACAGACAATAATACGCGCGCTAGACATTTGTTACCTTATTAAGACAATGAGCCACCAATCAAATCGCTGAAGTTTGATTGTGGGTTTATTAACGTACTAGTACACCAGCACGCCAGCAACAAACAAATTACCGCGTTAAGTGCAGTTTCTTTCCACATCATATTGCTGTACTCCGCTTTAGTTGAATCGTGTTCTAAGTGCCTGTGAACTAAATTTGATAGTTGAGTGAGTCTGTACCAACATGAATGCAGGATGAATGTAGATTACTTATACTATTAATCTATATTAGATAGAATAATAATAAGCAGTAATATTTGCTTGTGGTTTTAGTCAATTTCTTTTGACTTTTATATGCTATTTGATATTGTTTCCTGTATTTGTTGATGAACCACCGGTTTGTCTTCCGAAGTACTGACTTAGACCCTTTTAGATATCATAGAATAATCGAGTACTGTCCCTAACGAGACTGTACTCACTTCTCCTTTATTATATCCTTAGTTATACTATACTCTAGAGCAGTCACTCCTACAGGTTATGAGCCTTTATTCACAAGAGTTCGTCCATATCGGATAGTTCTCAGAGTAATTGCTTCTACCATAGTAGACACAACGCAATTCTCCTTCTACACTCTGCTATTTTTATTTCTTTGTTTTGTTGATTGTTGTTGTTGTTGTGTTGTATTGTGTGATGTACTGTTTGTCATCCTCGCTGCTGCTTCCATTGCTGCCACCACCAAAGTTTGGTGGGTGTGTTTCAATTCATTTCGATTCTTTCACTCTCCTTAACTGATCATTTTTGGACTATATTATTGGATGGAAGACAACAAAACAGATACTAACAACTAGTAGCAGGTAGGTGTGTGATGGTATCAAATATAAAAAGCTTTGTCCTCTTGTTGATTTTAGATAGAATACATTCTCTCAGTTTTCTTCTCTGGATCTTCTCACAGTGTTATTAGATTCAGTGATTTGCCTTCAGGTTTATACGTCCAGGTCTTTTTTACCATTTACCATGCTAATCTATCTTCTGCTCCATTTCATGTCAGTTCCCCTTAATAAACCACTGCCTCCCCTAAATAACGAATTTCTGCCCGTACAGTACGTACAGTACGTAGTCAACACGACACGATGCACACTGAATTTTCGGATTTTGTCGGATATTTTCTTGGTGCGCCAAAATCATCAATCCTGGGATCAAGAAAAAAAAGAAAGTGTTGATTCGATTGCGTTGTGCGTTGTGTAATGACTTAAAATCACTTCTTTAATAAGCTCACCATTGTTGATTAGGTTGCGTTAGCAACGAATGGAAAGATAAATCAGTTTTGACGACAGAATCAAAGATTTACCAGATCGCGGAAGACGCCACCTACATTTGTATCTAAAAGAGTACAAGATGCCCAATTCTTTTTCGAGACGGAACCAACCCAACGGGGCTGACCTCTCGAGATTTTCTTGTTCTCCAAATAACGAAGCCACTTATGACGGCGTTGGAACTTATACAGAAGGCGAAGGAGAGGAAGGAGGGATTTATTCAAAATCCATGGAATATTTCTCTGAAAAGAAAACTGACGTAGAGGCTGCTAGTTTTCCTGAATCGTCACTGGCAGCTGCAGATTCATTGGCTTTGTCTCCCGAAGATGAAGTTTATGTAGAACATGAATTGCCTAGTGAAGAAGAGATCGCGAAGGAAGAAGAGACGAAGTACATTAGAAAAAAACGAATTGCTAGAATTTTGTGTCTCTCGGGCTGTATTGGCCTTCTTATTGGGATCATTGTCCTTGCTGTAATGTTGACAAAGCACAAGAAAATAAAGGAGGGTGATTTCGAACGAGGGATAGTAGTGAATGATGGAAGTGGTATCGGGTCGATAGAGAGTATAGAGTCGAACGTGGACGAGGCTACTGGTGTTGAGGCTAGTGTTGAGGCAAGCAAAGATGGGGATAGTATCTTTATAGCCGAACCGTTGCCTGAGATTTACTATCTACTAGAATCAAAGGTTTATAATGCGACAGCCTTACTAGACTTGGACACACCCGAAGGTAAAGCTTACAATGTTTTGCTCGAAGAAGGAGAAATAAAGAAGAATTCATCGGTTTTAAGGTCGATCAATGATATTGATCTGGAACGATATGCTCTCCTTGTTTTATATTTTGGATCTGATGGTTCAGCCTGGACAAACACCGCAGGGTGGTCGAATCCTACCGAGGCTTGTGAAGATTGGCATGGTGTCACTTGTCAAAACTCAGTGGTGACTGGGATCGATCTCGGTAAGTTGATTATTATTTTAATATCTTTTGTCGGAAATATTTTTGGCTTCCATTATTTATGCGTTCATTTTCCTAACAGATCAAAATTAATTGGTACTATTTTTTGCTACAACACAGACAGAAATAATCTCCACGGGGAAATTCCGGAAGATTTCTGCCTGATGAATAATCTCAAAACTATCAGATTGAGTGACAATGAGGTGAAGTTACCCTCATGTTTCTCTAAGCTATCAAATTTGGAAGAACTTGACTACAGAGGAAATAATTATGGTGGAGAATTGCCTAATGATCTACATTCGATGTCTTCTCTCACCTACTTGCAATTGTCGGGTAATGGGTTCACGGGTTCATTGGATGCGCTATTCCCTGCAGATGCAAACGACCAACCTATATTCCCTAATCTTGTCACTCTTAACCTTGCCAACAATGATCTCAGTGGACAAATTCCTGAAAGTAGGTTACGACGTATGCCAAATTTACAACAATTGATTCTACATGGCAACCCTGATCTGTCTGGATCATTGAATGAGATGTGCAAAGGTAATGTTGTAAGTCAAATTGACGTAGATTGTGATACGATTTCATGTAAATGTTGTCAGTCGGGAAATAATTGCCCTTCGTCATGGTGAACGTAAAATGTGATGTAGGCACTACTGGGGACGATGTGAGCTTCGAAGCTATTTAAAACTACTGTAAAATTAGAAAAAGTAATACATATTATTATCATATTATCATACAATAGGTTTAAGAACCTACCCTTACATATCGTACAGCTATGTTACTCTCATCGGAAGCTACAAGCTACATTTTTTTTTTAATCTAAAGTAAAAAGATTCATTCGAGGATCATTTCGCGGAACGCAGTCCATCAACTTTGCACGACTGGGCGAATATTCCGCGTATTAGTACAGTAAGCCATACACTTTCCTGTTTCCAACGTACGTATTATGCCGATGATGATGTGTATCCATAGAAAATTATTTATTCTCTTCGTTTTTCTCTCGATCGTTCATTTATTTATGCTTTACGACGTAAGAGTATTCGTTTACATTTTTGTCACAATCGAATTCGTTAAAAGTAATAAGCAAATTTCTGGCAACTGCAACGAGATGTCGTCTCCTAACCAACACCAAGAAACCCTTGTGGTCTTTGATGGAAGTGCAAAACAAATATACGAATACCCTGTATTGAAGAATTTAAACGAAGATGATTTTCCTGATGACAACTCGCTCGCTGCAAAGGACGCATTAGCATTACGTATGAATGATCTAGATGAAGAACCACATCATGACAGTAAGAAAAAATCCAAGCGCCGTCGACTCATCGCTTTGTTAGCATTAGCTGGATTTGGTATCCTCATTCTAGTAATCGTGCTGGCGACTGTCCTACCAAAAAAAAGTAAAGATTCCACCTTTCAGCAGGGTGATATGCAGGATGTAGTATCAGTCGTTGACAGTGTAGAAGAAGTAATGTCAATACTTGAACCACTCGTAGAGGAACCAAGTCTTCTTACCGATCCAACAACTCCTGAAGGGAAAGCATTCGAAATCGTCTCGACGGAGCAGAATCTTTCGGTACAAGATGTTGTTATAAAATACGCCTTGTTAACTCTTTACTTTGCAACTGATGGAGAAAATTGGAAAAACAACGACGGTTGGGTGTCTTCTCAGTCTACTGATACTTGTTCCTGGTACGGAATTTTTTGCGATGGAAATGGGGATGTATTGATTACAGCTTTCGGTAAGTCAAGTATGATATATTATTCACTCCCGTTCCATTAAACTGGCATCCAATTCTTTTTGTTATTATGTTCTACTTTTGTTCGTGTCGAGAATTTCAACTTACAACTCACAACAAATACCTCTCCAATTCTTATTCTCGCTTTACTTTATTAATATTGCACTGCACTCTTCAGATAACAATGATTTGGATGGACCCGTCCCAAGTAGTATTTGTTTGCTACCCAATGTAAAAATGATTATCCTATCGGCCAATAATCTAATTGGTTCACTCCCACCATGTATCAGTACCAGCATGACAAGTTTGAAGGAACTTCACATAAATGGAAATAAGTTCAGTGGAGCACTTCCAACAGGTCTTCACCAACTACCGAATCTCACCCGATTAACACTTTCATTTAATGATTTTAACGGAAACGTTGATTCGTTATTTTCTGACGTACAGTCGGGTGACCCCATCTTTCAAAAACTAAGGACCTTGTCACTACATAATAACAATTTAAGTGGTTCCGTTCCAGATACAAATCTTAGTAAGGTAACGAGCTTGAAAGCCTTGACGATAGGTAACAATCCTAACTTATCTGGATCACTATCTACATTTTGCAATGCTGTTGGTGTCAATTTGGCGTCCGCCGATTGCGACATCGATTGTCCATGCTGTGCCGACTGTCGCTAGTCAAAAAAACAAAATATCTTCGGGAAAAAAGGGATGAGTATCGTGTGTGAAAGTGGGTCATTTGGGGGGGAGTAATATGTGAGAATTTCAGATCAAACAGTGTAGTTACTTTTTGTTGTACCGGTCGTGAGGTTTCCTTACGAATATACAGTAGGAGTTTAGCATCGTTAATTGGGTTAAAATATATACGTGTGAAACGAGGTCGAGTCTATTGAAGCAAGGAAACAACTATTAGCCTAATCTATATAATTTATATAAAATGAAGAATTCTCTACTTGTATAAATCTCATCTTTGTAGATAAATATACTGCAAAACATATTTTAATTGACCAGTTAGTTGTCTTCGTCGTATCACGTTTGTGTAACTTTCAGATTAACTAGATTTTTCAATTTGTTTTAGGTCATCAATAAAACAGGCAGTATCTTTGGTATCTTCTTTCCATTGTTCAACATCCTTGGCAAATGTTTGACTTACAATTAATGGAAATGCGATAGTTGCATCACAAGATACCTTGACCGGATTCGCTGTGATCCGGATTTTACCCCAACTAATCGCCTCGTCGGGAGATGCACCACTATCACTACCATCGAATTCGTGTCCAGTGTTGACATACACGGAGAAATCGGCACCATTCCTCATCAAGTTCGCATTGCATGTGTGATGTTTAACTAGTCCTCCCCCTAGTATGATCATACCGGTAGCGTGACTCCGAATAGCTTGATCGTTGATTCGACGTATGTCCTCAGCAATATCTAGAACGAATCCAGGTCGTTTATAGGAATGAAAGTACAGCATATCTCCTACACTACCATCAGTGAGTGCGGGACAAAATATAGGAATATCATTCTTTGCTGCCCAATATAATACGCTATCCTCATTATTTATTTCTAGTCCAAGACGATGGATAACTTTGGATGGTGTCCACACAAACCGCTCTGGTACATCATCACCTTCTATTGAACCAGCTTTTGCGACTGCCTTAGCCCATTCAATAGATTTTGTATCTTGCTCTTCGTGCATACTTTCAATTATGGGGCTGACCCAATCCTCAAACACGCAATAATTTTTATTTGGGACGAGTAAATTACCTGATTTTGGAAATAATGAATAGAGATACTGATGTGAGTTTTTTGTTTCTGTTGTTGATGTACTAGCAGAATAAACTTTCACACTTTAAATAATGTTATAATAATATAAAACGTACCGATTCGATTAATTCCCTTCTTCCGCAATTCTCGACCATTCAATTTGAAATCACCCATAAAAGTCGGTTCAAAACATTTCATTAGATCTTCTTCAATGCCACCTGCTGTTGTTACAATACAATCTACCATTTTATGTTGAACTAAAAACTTTAATACTTCTCGTTGTCCACATGAAATCTGATTGGATGTATATGCCAAAAAAATACGAGCCCGTAATCGTTTACGAATTTCTACTGGGAATAATTCAGGATCGTCAATTCCTTCCTTAAATGGCACTTGATCTAATCTCCATTTTCGCATTTGTTGAATCTGTTCGACAGCTAAACCAAGATTGGTGGCCTGAAAACCTGAGTGTCTGAAAGCCTTCATCATTTGATCTAGCATGTCGATACCGTCGTTACTGTTTCCTGCATTTTTATTAAAGTCCACACCTTTACAAATGGGTGTACCTTCGGGCATAGTGGAACTTTCACCTAAAACAGCCGACGCCGATATGGATGGAATATGTGGTTTGGCACTGACTGTACTGGTCTTGTCAAGAGGTTTTGCTTCTAATATGTTCATCGTAGTGGCGGCGTCAACACTACCAAGGATCGTTCCTTTAGCAACCCCATTCGTCCCATTAGCATCTTTATTTTCCATGATTGTGCCGTAGTCTCTTTCTCTGTACTAGTATCCTTTCTGGCTTCTAATAATACTTAATACTAGCAATAGTGATAATGAAGCAATTATGAAATGCAAACAGAAAATATTCTTTGTTCACAAACTCGACATCGTGGTCGTACGGGGGGACGGACGCTACATACCACGTTTGAAATAAACGATCCTCACGAAATCTCTTAAACATAACTGCCCAATTCGAATTGTTTTTTTTTCACAAATTTCTGTAAATGACGACGACCGAGACATTTTGCAAATTTACAGCAATGATTATTGGCAATTGTTTAGATTTGATCAACATCATACCTTTCTATCAACAGCAACGACGACAACAGGAATAGGTACAGGAGAAATGACAAAGATAACGCAGATCAACGATCGAAGTGCAGCCACGGCTTGGAGTCCTGTCGCTGAATATGCTGGTGTAATCGCTTTGGGAGCCAAGGTGAGTGATGATGAAAGCGATGACTAATATAAAATGACGACTCGACTCGCAACACAACTTACCTCGAATGACGACGAATGGCGGTATCTGTGTGTGGCTTGAGTTGTGTATTAATAATATTATATATATATATATATATATATATATATATCTTATTTCTGTTCTAACATTCATCCTTTTCTCCCCCTACTTATTAAATTCGACAGGATTCCGGTGGTGCTGGTTTTGAAGAAACAGGTGGCGAACTGGAACTATACGATATGGATCTGACCAATGGAAACCAACAGAACGAGAGTGCGACTCAGCTGGGATCGATCAAAACTGATAGTCGTTTTGCTGCATTGGCATGGTCAACGGGTGAATCGTCAACAACAACAACGAACAATTCGAATAAATACCCTATGGGATTGCTTGCCGGTGGAATGGAAAACGGTACTGTACTTGTTTGGGATCCAAGAACAGTCATTCAACAACAACAAACACCATCAACTAGTACGACAACGATCGCGTCTTTTTCACAACACGTTTCAGGTCCTGTTAAGGCATTACAATTTAGTCCACTAGTACCGACACATTTAGCCACTGGAGGGAGTGATGGAAAAGTATTAATTATTGATTTGGATCGACCAGATCTCGAACCATTTATTCCATGTGCGAAGAACACTCAACAACGTGCACAAATTACATCAATTGCTTGGAATACACAGGTGGCTCATATCGTCGCTAGTGCAGCAAGAGATGGTACCGTCGGTATTTGGGACATTAAAAGTCGTAAGGCATGGTGTGAGCTTCGTGCTGGTGATCAAGCAGTATCCGATGTGGCATGGAATCCATCACAGGGTTTTCATTTACTAACAGCCTCAGGCGATGATCGTAACCCTGTTATTAAATTGTGGGATTTAAGAGCCTCGACAAGTATGCCACTTGCTACATTGACCGGACATAGTCAAGGGATTCTTAGTATGTCATGGTGTCCTCACGACGAACATCTTTTGCTTTCGTAAGTATATTATGTTATTAGTAGCAATAGTACTACACGTTTAGTAGTTGTACCAGGAGCATGACATGGCTTGTAATTACAACGCGGAGAGACAATTTGCATCTTTAAGATTTGGTGACACCACCTATTGAATACTCACACTTGTTTTTCGTCGTTTTTCTTTGATTAAACTAACTAAAATATATAGTTGCGGGAAGGATAATCGAACCATACTATGGGATCTTTATACAATGGCACCAATCGGCGACGTCCCCAACGATCCTATCGAATCACAACAAGTGTCCGGTAGCACAAACGAGCAAAGTATGTTCGGACTTGCGTCATCGCAACAGCGCAGGTACGACGTGCAATGGTCCCCCCTAAGACGAGGAATAGTTTCGACAGCTTCATTAGATCGTAAGGTTCAGGCACATAGCATACTAGGATTAGCGGCGTCGGGTCGTCCTCCAAAGTGGATGCGTCCCAGTAGTAGTGTCTCATGCGGATTTGGTGGAACGATTGTAACTTGTGGCGCCACCGATAAGGTTGTTCGAATTCGTACTGTTGCAGAAGATCCTGAATTGGATAAGCTATCTAGAGACTTTGAAACTACTATGGACCCAAACAAAATAATCGATTTTTGTCACAGTAGAGCCGTAATGGCTGGGAATAATGCGAACGAAAAACGACTGTGGCAATTTATGCAAGTCATTTTTCAAGCAAACGCTAGACAACAATTACTTTACACTCTTGGATTTGATCCCACCACTATTGGTGAAAAGGCGGCTGCATACGAAGAAGAGAGAGGGATCACCAAAGGTGTAGGCTCAATGTCTTTGGGTGATGGAAGCCATAACGATACAGGAATGTCACAACCGACCCAAGACATTGTAAAACAGGCGTTGATGGTTGGGAACTTCGAGGCTGCTGTTGACTGCTGTTTTCGTACAGGGAACCTCGCCGATGCTCTTGTTTTGGCCTCATGTGGAGGTGCCGATTTATGGGCTAAGACTCAAGAGCGTTATTTCGAAAGCCAGTCTTCTAAGCGGCCTTTTTTGACAGTGGTCGGAGCCATCATCCGTAACGAACTTCCGTCCCTTATTCAAAACTCTGATTTAGCAACTTGGCAGGAGACACTTGCTATTCTCTCGACATATGGAAAATCTGACGAGTTTCCGCAACTATGTGTTGCTCTTGGTGACCGGCTTGAGGAATCTGGCGATCGTTCGAGTGCCTCTCTATGTTACATGTGTGCCTTGAGTCTAAATAAGGCAATAAAGTATTGGAGGACGCAACTCACAAATTCTAATGCAAGCAAAGACGGAGATATGGACATACCAGCTGTCCATGAATTCGTTGTGAAGGTTTCTATTTTTCTTCAAGCTGCTGGATCCACTGAAAATCTTGCCCCAGAGGATGCTGAATTATTCTCAAAGTATGCTGAAAAGCTCGCCGAACAAGGACTTTTAGTGACCGCCGCAAAGTACTGCAAAGGAGATTCGACGAATAGCAAGATTCTGCGTGATCGTTTGTACCGCAGCAGAGCGAGCCATAAATGTTTGGCAGCTATGGGAAACACACCTCCAGCATTCCCTTTCACTATGGAGGATGTGAAACAAAATCAAGGATCTGGAAGGAGTACCCAACGTAACCCAAGAAACGGCAGAAACAATGTTGGTGGAGCTTCTGCTAATGTTGTTGGGAATTCCGCCTATTCACAGACGCAGCAACGGACTCAGCAGCAATCATATAGTCAACCGCATCAGCAGACTCCTGCACCTGCTGTATCTACAGCATTGCCTGCAGGGTGGATGGAATTACAGGACCCTACAAGTGGCCGATCCTACTTTGCAAATCAGACTTCTGGGGAGGTCAGTTGGGAGAAACCGCAAGCAGCTCCCGAACCGGCACCTGCTCCGGCACCTGTACAACCTACTACAACTAAGCGTGCGCCCTCAAACTCACATACTGCAAATATGGCGTCAAAATACGGCGATGGCTTCGTTACATCAGCATCCCACCCTGAATTGGCAAGTCAATATGGGAATGTAGGCACAGGTAACCCTTACCATACCACTGGTCGTCCCGGAAAAGCGAATGCCTCTTCTGCACCAGAAAGAGCTCCGGTATCTGGAAACCTTAATACCATCCCAGCATTGAAAGAAGAGTACCAGCCTATTCCTGACACGATGTTAGGTCTTGTAACCGCTCTTAAAGGAGGACAACTAGCCTCTGTAGATAAACGTCAATTAGCAGAAGCTGAGAAAGCGGTTGCTATATTTTCAAAACGACTCGCTCTAGGCGATATATCAGATGACGTTGCAAACCAAATGTTATCAATAACAAATTCTCTTTCGGCCTATGATTGGTCCGCTGCAACAGCATTACAGACCTCACTAGTTAGTAACGAATGGAAAGAACACAAGGAATGGTTAAAAGGTATCAAAGCATTAGTACAGCTCGCCACAAAGATGTACTCGCGTTGAGCGATATAAAGAATAAAATTAAATATTAACTTGTTGCAATTTAATTATGCTGATCCTCCCTCTATTCAATATTTACAGACTATTACATTGAATCATTCATCGTCTCTTCTTCTTTGGCACAGGAGCGAGGCTATTTTCAGCCTGTCGCTTCTTCGGGATTTGGGTTTCTGTGTCGCCCTGATCAGACTTGACTCCTTCTTCCTGAGTTTTTTCGTATATAGAAATATCACGTGCATACCTCAACTTGTCCCAAGCAGCCCAGTCGCGCCACACTTTCCGTTCTTCGTCCAATAAAGCCGTGAAGCGATCACGCAAAATTCCATTCACCTTTTCTTTATTTCCACGATCTTTAGCTCCCAGTGAGTTCTTCACATCTTTGCGAGTTTTTTGGCAAAACTGAGCGAAAGATTTTCTCGGTTTATTGGGAGGTTCCAAGCCATCGTATCGGGGAAATTCATAGAAATCGCCATGCGGGCCTTCGGCACCATTAGACTCGTCGACGTCGGCATCGACTTCGTCATCTGCTGATGTGGGTGGAGGAGGAGAGACAGGAGTTGCATCGACCGCATCTTCTTCGACGCTCGATTGGTGTTTAGTGACAGA
>Ga0115007_10002223_pt1 | contig 12040 bp, 8 predicted proteins | sample ArcOceMetagenome_2_FD_87166 | JGI IMG/M metagenome (GOLD analysis project Ga0115007, IMG submission 87166) | Marine eukaryotic phytoplankton communities from Arctic Ocean - Arctic Ocean ARC135M Metagenome | ecosystem: Environmental > Aquatic > Marine > Oceanic | place: Arctic Ocean | collected... | reverse complement strand
CATATAATATATATATGATATACAAAACGTAATCTCATCTAATAAAAGAAATAATATAACTAGTATAGTAGAATGGCAGTCCTAAGTAAGCATTAGAGAATGCTGTTTAACTGTTAAGATAGTTACAATTCTCCTACCTCATATTGTATATATAGCTTTTGGGGGATGAATAATGGCTAATAATTGCTTACTATTATTATTTTGGTTCTCGTCGATGTCGATGTCGATGTCGATGTCGATGTTGAATGCTAATCATAATCAATAATACTTCAAGCAATAATTGTTTTATGACGGTAGTGCGATTTGTATGATATGCAGTTTGTTCTCTAAGGCTATTATGTTCTATTTGTTGCTTACCGCCGCATCGCATGCATACATCATGGTTATTGATATTATCATCATTATTGATTAATATCGTCCAAAATTTTAGTAAAACTTCCATTAGAAATTGCAATTCGTATATGCTCCACGACTTGCATTTGAAAATTTTGTGCCATTATCTCATTCGGTGCTGAAAATGATATAGATACTGTTACCATCATTCGATGAACATCAGTTCGTGCTAATAAATAAATAAAATTTGTTGTTGTTGTTGTTATTGTAGTGCAAAGAAACATAAAGGAAGATAGTCAGTTAATTGTTTGTAATTAAAAAAAAGAATGAAATACAGCATCCAAAAGACGCACGAAAAATGGAAGAAGAATATGATATTCGAAATATTGATTTTAATTGCGTTACTTACAGTAATCCTTTTCAATAGACTTGGCAACAGGATGTTCCAATGTGATATTATCCATAATAATAGACCTGGCAATCTGATGTACTCGAGATAAGTAACCTTCCACTAATTCACATCGATCGGCATCTGCTGTTGGAGATGATGATGAAGCATCGATATCATCATCTGTTAAAATACCAAACATAAACATTACAGTCGAGTGATGAATAATGGAAGAAGAAGGCTGCTGTTCTTGCTGCTGCCGATCCTCCTCGAAAGGAACGATCGGAGACGAGGAAACAGCTTCGTTGTTGTTGGTGCTGGTTGTTGTCGCCTCGGTAGATGGTATAGGTTCAGCTGAAAAATCATCAGCAGGAGCGGTTGCTGTATCATCAGGAGTAGTTGTTATAGATGCAGCTGCAAAATCATCAACAAGAGCGGTTGCTGTATCATCAGGAGCGGTAATAGACACGGGATCTAGTACTGCATCAAGATTTGACGACTCTTCTATCGCGGTATGATTATTAGTATCGTCGTCGTCGTCGACGACGGTGGATGTGGTGGTGGTGTGCCCATTATTAGACGTACTAGCTACAAATGACGTCGTTACTGATGATGAAAAATCAGGTTGTTGTGGGATATTTTCGTTCGACGATGACGACGGTAACGACGATGGCGTCATTCGTTGTTGTTCGTCATATTCTTGTGGCGTTCGTTTTACCGGAGATGGAGAAGAATATCCAGCCGCCAATGCTGAAACAGCTCCAGATAAATTGTCAGGTATGTTACGATCATCATTCGCAGAAACTACACCGTTATGACGAAGTTTGGATTCAAATTCTTGCTTTTTACGAAGTTCCTCTTGTTTTTGTGCTGCTAATTTCGATTCCTCTTCTGATAACTTTCCACGATAACCATGTAATTGTTGTTCGGCATTTAATTTTTGGATTCGTTCCTGTTCACGTAATGCTGCTAATTTAGTTTCTTCTTCAGATAAATTCGATCGACGATATCCTTGAAGTGCAGCTGCCGCATCTGTTTTAGCTTTTCGTTCTTCTTCTTTTTGAGCCCGTTGTTGGGCTTGCCATGCATCGTACATCTTATTTTAGATTATTGTTTTGTTTTTTCGTGATTATTTCTTATTTTGTGACAAAAAGTCAGAGGCAGCTTCTTTGAAACTGGTTTGTTTTCTTCTCATGGATGTGATAGTTTTTTTCATCATGTGCGCGTTCCCGCCAAAATCTTCGGTTTCGGCATGTTGTCGGTTTAATTTTCGGTCAACAGGTTTTCATGAGAACCATGATCTGGATGAACGACGGAAGGACGTCACTACGCTGTTTTTGCTCAACCTCGCTCAACAATGATACAACATACAACAGATAACACACAAAATAATTGAACCAAACGAACAATACCCCGAATCTAAACAAAGCCCATCGTTACTACATTTTGTACTCGCTATTGTTGCCATACAAAAAAGAAAGGAAAAGAAAACAATCAAAATAGCAACCAACAATGAGCAGTGCTGATAAAGACGACGACCAAGGAGAACGAGTTTATGTTAAACTTGTTAGTATGGAGGGACATGAGTTTTTTGTAGACAAATCAATAGCAACTGGATCCTCAACAACTATCCGGACAATGTTAGATGGTGGACAATTCCGTGAATCAACAGAAAATGTTATTAATTTTCCTGACATTGCTGGATATATCTTAGAACGTGTTATACGGTATATGCATTACAAAGCAAGATATTCAAATTCTGCTGCACGTATTCCAGAATTCTCAATAGAACCTGAATACGCATTAGAACTTTTAATCGCATCGAAGTATTTAGATTGTTGAATGAATTAAAAGAATAATAAGGACAAGACAGGCTAGGGACAATGATAATATTTATAATAATAATATTAATGGTTGAGGATGGAATGAATGAAAATATTGATAGATCAAGTTGATGAGAAAAGTGGTGGTAGCATGATGGATTTATTTATTTATTATTATTTGATACAATTACTGAATGGATCTATCATTTATTTTCAAAAGAAAAATACAAATGAATCATCCATGCGTCGTTATTCGAGCTATCCATATTTTTTTTGATTCGATCCTATATACATATATATAATAACAATAAAACAGAAAAGGGAAGGTCTTTTTTTGCGATATAGTTTCTTGCGTAACAAAAACACAGGAGAATAAATAAACAATAATTAAATAACAAAATTACAGTTATAAAAAAAGAATAGCTTTTTTTATGTACAATTTTATTGTGTTTTATAGTTTTTACATGATGAAAGATAATAGTAGCGATGTTCCTCTAACGAATCGTATTGTATTTCGATAGAGATCATTTATTATTCGATGCGATGTCATTCAGGGTGAATGAATCATCCACCTAGCCACGTAACAACAAAGGTGTTGTTATGTAACAATCTCACTTTATTATGCAGTTGATTTTTGTTTGTTTTAGCTCTGATTATTTTCCAATAGCAAGGTTTTAGCATCTTCAATTGTAGCTATTTTATGTTGAACGGTAAACCATGGCGCCTGACGTAATACCGATGCTGGCATACGTTTTTTAGGTGATTGTTGAAGACACCCCAGCAATACATCTCGTAAATTAGTTGACTGGATAGAATCTGATGATACTAATTCATCCAGTGGAGTTTCTTCGACAGTTATAACAAGACTAACAATAGATTCACAATCTTGAAAGGGTATCACACCGTTCCATAATTCCAACATGACAAGACCAAAACTCCATATGTCACTCGCCTTACCGTAGGGTTTGGCACGAAGTCGTTCCGGTGACATAAATCGTGATGTTCCCACAACAGTCGTTTGGAGGGAATGATCATCGTCACCGTACAATGATACGATCCCAAAATCACACAACTTAACAGCGCCGTTCGTGTTAAGTAGAATATTACCCGGTTTGATATCACGATGTAAAATCCTTTGACTGTGCAAGTATTCTAAACCTGTTAGTACCTGATATGCAATCGAAGCAAAGAATGCTTCTTCCATTTGAGATGGTTGTACATTATTATTAGCACCACCACTATCAATATTATTCTTACTAATTTTGTTTTTCCTCCATTGTTCTAACGATCCTACATCCATGTATTCCATAACTAATACAACAGCATCATCGTCGTGCAAAAAAGCTCCATGAAATCCAACTAATGCTTCTGATTGAAGTTGACATAATGTTCTTAATTCCTTGATTAACATCTTCTTTCTTTGGTCTGAAATGTCCAAAACAGAACATTGTTTAACCGCCACTGGAAAAATTCGATCTTGTTGTTTTTCTATACAGTCGTTATCATTCTCATCGATATCGTTATCAACAGGACTAATAATATTACAATTATTTTTGTTTTCGTCTTGGATTATTATTCTGCTATTATATCCTTTCTTCGTCGTACTACTTGATGTCGTCCACATTCCTTTGTGTACTTTAGAAAAATTTCCTTCACCTAATAATTTACCAACAGATAAGGAATTTGATAAGAGTTTTCCCCTCGTAATAGTTTTACCCATACTTCGTAGATAATCCTTTCCGATTGAAAATCCATCATGACGGTATGTTGTATCACCAAATTGAAATTCGCTATCTTTGTCATTATTATTGTCGTTCGTCGTCGTCGTCGTTGTCTCGATACAATCGCGTTGACGATTGTAACTACGTTGACTGTATCCATCATTTATCTCGTTGACATCGATATTCAACAGATCCACAACACGATGACGTCTTCCGTTGTTGTTGCTGTTATTATTCCTATCATCATCTTTATTATCAGCATCGATTACCTGAAGACATAGTCTATTTCGTAGATATCTTGGAACGGTTACTTCCCGATGTGGTGAAACTTCTGTCATAATGAGAGTGTTTGTCGTCGTTGATCGATCAATTTATAATCTTTTTGAGTTATGATTTATGATAGTCATTGATGTGATCGAACATCATCATCTCAATCATTTATATGACGATTGTGGTTTTTAATCCACCGCCAGGCAGAGCAGTCCTATGAAACTGTATTGGTCCTGGTCAAAAATCTTCGGGTGTTGCCGAGGCTTGAGCTTGATGTGATTGTGGTTAAAAGTTTAAAAAATGAGCGAAAGAGAGATCGAGAGAGGAAGACACACAAAGTCGTTGGTGTGGACCGCTCAAAAAGCAGTGATCGAGCGTTATTCGTCTGAAGTAACGAATTTCCATTCCCGCACCATTTTTTTGACATTCGACACGACTGAAAACCTTGTAAGGCAAAAGTGGTAACGCCCGCACTGCAACGGCTATTTACGGTGATATATTATTCTTAATATTTTTCTTCGACGACACTCTTTTTGTTTTTGTTGTCACACAAAGAAAAGGTATGCAACCTTCTTTTACCAGCACTTATTAGCCTACCATCATCATGGATTCTATGGAGGAACTCGTTATTAATGCAAGTAGTACCGATGACAGCAATGGCAACAACGATGGCAACAACGATGATGAAGTGAGCCATAATTCTTCTGACCGATCAATTACTACCGGTTTTTCGTGGCCCTTTTCGAATATGATGAATAATAACAATGGCAACGATAATAACGGCAAGGCTACTACTAATTCGAAACCATCTAGTCCAGAAAAAGATTCGAAAAATCGAATGTCTTTCGGGAACAGCAAAAACCGTAAAAACAATACCACCGCCAACCCAAATATCGTTCCAATTATTGACGATAAATTTACCGTTGATAGATTTCAACATGACGTCGAACAGGCGAAGTTGATGAGAAAGAACATGGACAAACGGAAACAACAACAACATGAGAATATCAACACAATCAACAACAGCAATAATAACAATGATAGCAAATTGATTACCGAATCTGATGTTCGTTTGGGATTAGATGGATTAGATCAAGCTTCGATTCTACTTCGAAATGGACGTACAAGAGAGGCATTTAAAATTAGTGAATTATCTATTGAATTGTTAATTGATTATCTCAAATCTGATCCTACTCAAACTACCATTGATATTCCAGGAGGAATATTGAGTCGAGAAAAAGTAGGAATTCGAGTTCAAAATGCATTAACAGCAGCTGAAGAAATAAAATTAATCTTAAAGAGTGATGATAAGAAAAATACCAACAATAACAAGATTCGCAGTAGTAATAATAATATTGCCGAATCATCGCTATTGAAAACATTGAGTGCTGCCATCCAACGGGGTAAAAAGGGGAATAAAACTAATACCAGCAACAATATCACTAACAGCAAGAACGCTATATCATCATCACGCAAAAACCAACCTACTAGTACTACGAAGAAAATAAACACTACACCTGTTACGCGTGTACCTAAAGCAGCAAAAACAAAAAATAGCATCAGCAACAATAATAGGAGTAATAATAACCGAAATGCGGCGACAGCAGCCGCGAACACGGCTCCACTTATTAACAGTCAGGATCCGCTCGTCCAAACCATTAAATCAGAACTTTATATCGATCAATCACAACTACAATCCACGACGTGGATGGATATCGCTGGTCTCAATGATGCCAAACAGGCATTACAAGAAGCTGCAATATTACCATTAATGCGACCTGATCTTTTCTCGGGATTACGACGGCCACGTAACATTATACTGTATGGACCTCCGGGGACGGGAAAGACAATGTTAGTTAAAGCTGTAGCGCATGAATCATCGTGTGTTCTCTTCGTTTGCACGGCTAGTGCTCTCACTAGCAAATGGCATGGTGAGGGAGAAAAACTACTAAAGACTCTTTTCCAGGTAGCTCGAGCTGCCGCACCGTCAATAATATTCGTTGACGAAATGGATGCATTATTGAGTAGTCGCAAATCGGAAGGGGAACACGAGGCGTCGCGTCGATTTAAAACAGAATTCATGACCAACCTTGATGGAATCGTCAAAAATGGTGGTGGCGGGGGTGAGGAGGAGAATGGAAAAAACTTACTTGTTATCGCTGCGACTAATTGTCCATGGGATATCGATTCTGCTGTACTGCGGCGATTTCCTCGACGGATATACGTTCCATTGCCAGAATCTACTACCCGTAAGGCTCTTCTAAAGAAATTATTAGAAAAGGCAGGTGAAAGTGATTTGACAAAAGAGGACATCAAGGTCATCGTCAAACGACTGAACGGTTTTAGTGGTTCCGATATCGCTAGCATCGCTTCGGAAGCATCATTTGGACCTATACGATCATTGGGTGGAATCGATGCTATCCAAGCATGTAAATCCAGCGATATACGGCCAATCCAAAGGCAAGATTTTGATGTGGCAATCGACCAAGCGACGAAATCTGTTTCTAAGAGTCTGTTGAAACAATATGATGAATGGAAGCAAGACCAAGCCGCCTCCAGTTGAATAAGTTTCATCAAACAAATAATTATAATTATATTCAATAGTACTGGGCTATAAATTTATTGACTTTTCTCGTATATATAGTTGTACATGTACAAAATTCTCTTACTAGTAGGTCCTACTGAAATCACAATTGCTAGAGAAATCCTCTTCCCTGCCCTGTGCACGCTTTTATCATGACACACCACCCTTGTTGTCTTGATTCATTACATTTTAAATCTCGCTCGTCACCAAAAGCTGCAGCAACACCCAACAGCGACCATTTCTTCAGCTGGATCAACAGAAGGCGACATTAGATGTGCTTTGGCTTCATCATGTTGAAATGTATTTCCATTTGCGTTATCATTCGTGTTCTTACCTGTTTTCGTATTCTTGTCTTTCTCTTGTTGCCTCTCCTTCTTCGATTTTTTCCTTCCAACTGTCCTCACCCTGCCATCTACTAGTGAACCATCTCGTTCATCATCTGGTACATTACTGGTATTAGAATACACGGTAGCTTTGGCATCTGGACCTTTGTCTTCATCTATAATAAGGCTGTTTTCTTTAATTTCCATTGCGGCCGCATTCATTATCATATTAAGCGCGATTGCAGCGTCGTTTCCGTCTTTCTTTAAGACCTCGGTTGCATCTACTGGGTCATGGACAAATTCAAATCCACTGTAACTGTTTGAAAGTTTCAAGGCTACCGGCTCATCCCCGGCATCTACAGAAGGTTTTTTCGACTTTGCATTCAATGTATCCTTCTGTTGGTCTTTCAACTTCGAAAAGTCATCTTCGTCTACTTGGAGAAAGTAATAAAGCTTATTTTCGTTCTCGTTCCTTAAATACTGAAAGCCTCTAACAGGATTCATAGTAGGATTCACATTTAAGACGGCAGGTTTGAAACGATTAGCTTGTTGACGGATGTCCAAACCTGTATTCTCGAACAATTGACGTGCGGCGGCAATCCTCGCTGCAATTTGAAGTTGCACTTGAGGGCTCCCACTTTGCTTCGCAGCATCGAGGAATTCTTCTTCGCTTATAGCTCCACCTGGAACATTGTTGCGTGAATTCAAAGATGATGCTTTGCTGCCCTGAAGTAGAAGCATACCTCGAGTTCTATGGACAACAAATACCATTGCCCGGAAGTCTGCACTCTTGTAGTCGACCCTACAAACTCCGTCAACTGGTGTGATTGATCCGAAGGAAGACATTTCGAACGTAAAAGATTTAGGTAAACTGGACGTGTCGATTTCTCCCGATGCGGTTCTTCCTTGATTTAATTCCTTTTCGTTGAAACCACGCATAGCCACCTTAGCCTCTTCTTTCCTTTCTTTTTCGCTGAGTTGCTCATGTCTCTTCTTTTGTCGGAAAGATTCACCATACTCGTACTCAAAACTACCACCACCGCTTTTTCGTGAAGACTTCTCAAATTTTTCGCGAACTGAATTCAAATTAGGTAAGTGTGCCAGTTCGACTGTTGTCTTTGCCACCTTTCTCTTAATGGTTCGTTCACTGCCCGGAGATATAGATGGTGAAAATGCGGGACCTTTTGCACTTCGGATGGGAACTGAATCTCCCGGTAATGGTTCGTGTGAAACTTTTTCTTCGTATTTTGATATCAAGCCAGAAGCTTTCTTATTCCTAGCCGCACTCGATGCGCTATGAGAAGCAGCAGAATTCGGAGTTAATTGAGAATCAGGGATGGATGTTACTCCTTCAAGACTTACAACTGATCGTAAACTTGGCGTCGGAGTTACCATACCGGGAGAAGGACTAGGCCTTGGAGGCAACTTCTTGCTACTAAATGCCTGTGCAAAAGAAAGTGAGTTGGGGGACTCTCCTTGAGATTGAGGAGTTTCTATTGTATCCTTTTCGTCGTCATTAACATCTTCGACCTGTTCAAACTGTGTTGCAATAGGTTCAATAGACGTTATTGGTTCTTCTTTCTTTTCATCCGATGATTCAGGAGCACAGATATTTTCAGATACACCGGACTCGTTTTCATTATTCTTAACATCATGTTTGATCTCTGACGTAGATTCTTGCGTTGGGGTGGATGAAATATTTTCCACGACGTCGTCCGTTTTGTTAGTTTGTTGTGTAATCGTTTCGTTGACGCTTTCTCCTTTCGCTATCTTCTTTCTTTCTTCAAGTCGAGCCTTCGCTTCGACCAATGCGTTTGCTTCCTGATCAGCCTTAAGTTTAGCCTCAATTTCAGCCATCTTTTTAATAACCTCCTCAGACTTACGTCGAGCTTCCTTCAACGCATTTTCTCTATCTTCTTGTTCTGCCTTAGCCTTGTTATCATCATCGATGTCTTCTTTCTCAGCTATAATTTCTGACTCTTGTTTTTCCCATTTCTCATCTGATTCGGTACTTTTTGTGATTGTCACACTTGTTGCGTCGTTATTGTCCTCCTCATCTCCATAGCCATCGATTGAATTAGGTTGATCCTCAGCTACTACGACCGGTTCAGATGATTTTTCTGTTTCCGTTTCTTCCTGTTGTTGTGTCTCAACATCCGTTTCAGGTTTATCGTCTGTTGTGACTGGTAGATCATCCGCTATGAGTTCAGACGTTTTTTCTGTTGTATCCGTATCCTCCTCTTGCTGTAAAATTGTAACACCATCACCATCAGTTTCGAGTGCAGTTTCTGGAGGATCACTAACTACTGGATCGGATGATTTTTCGTCATTTGTTGTAAATTCTGGAGGATTCCAAACTACTGGTTCATATGGTATTTCCGTGTTTGTTGTTGTACCTTCTTGCTGTAATATCGTGACGTCAGATTCGGGCGCATCTTTATCGTTATCCTCAACCGCCACCTCCGCCTTGTCAACCACCACATCCTCCTTGTCATCTGCTACAGCTTCAGCCTTGTCGTTTTCTTTATCTAGCTGTTCTGCCACTCCCGCTTCTACTGAAGCCGTCTCCGTGGCTGTGTCGTCTGTGATGTTATTATTTGTCGAAGAATTCTGTGATGGCTCATTATTATCGAGGACGGTATTCGTCGACGGTATTACATCATTATTATTATTATTTGCGCTAAAAGTAGAATCCAAATCTGACGATGCTGATGATGGATTCTCCTTTATGTCAAGATCAGAAGGAGAAGAAATATCAGAACTATTATTACCCAATGATGGATTATTGTTCTTTTTCTTATTTTTATTTCCTTTCTTCTTCTTCGCCATGATTATTTAATTTAATTTCAAGTCTTCTGCTTGATTTCACACAATCTTTAAGTTATTCCTGATGAAAGAACAGCTTTGCTTCTATCAGCACCAACTCAAACTTAAACTATTTGCACAAGTATATGATTACACTAACTGCTACTAGTAGGAAATAAGTAGGAACCGATGATAACATGAGAAAAATGAATTAATCGAATAATCGAAAAACACCTCTATTTTTTTTTAAAATTTCTTGCATACCTTTTTTTTTTGTTGACACAGCAATGATTTAGCAAAATGACATTCTTCAACATCCAAAATTTAGACGCGTAGAAACAATGTAATCGTCGTAAATAATAAAATCTAAATTTTGAAAATTATGATGTGCATCTCTGCCGCGTTGGCCAGCTTTAAAAAGCTTAGTAGCCAATGAAAAACATTTTTTTTTCTTTTCCCGTTATAACCTCAAACGTGCGCTCTTTTCTTTGATGTCTCTTTCGTTGTAAAACAAAAATCTTTCTCAAATTACAAATATTCCAAAAAAACATGGTTGCTAAAACGTACTGTACTGTATGAATTGTATTTCCATGCAACGATGAAAATCCCAAGCACCATAATGACAAGAAGAGGCATATCATCGTCATTGTATGCTGCTACTACTGCTGTTATGGTATTGAGTAATTTACAAGGCAGAAACCCAATTGTATTTGAACAATCATTTCAAACATTAACATCATCATCATTATCTTGGATTGATAAAGAATTTGACAATGAACTACTATCCGAACAACTCGTCCGAATGAACACCACTAATACTACTACTATTACTGATACCCAAGTTGTCGACGTCATCGAAGAGGTTTCTGATAATAATAATCACGAAGAACAAGAGCAAGAACAAGAAGAGCAATTAAAACAGCAACGAAATATTATTATTGCAAAAGTATTGATCCGTCGTATCGTATATAAATGTCTTGATAAGTATTCTACGATATCATCTACATTAGACGTAGATGATGCATTGAAATATCATACTTTACCCAAAGATTTACAAGTTGAACTTTTTTCAAAGTACGGGGGAGGAGGAGGAGGAGGTACAGCAAGTAGTAGTAGACCTAAAACATGGTATGATGCAATTAATCAATTACAAAATCATTGTAGACGCATTTGTCATGACGATGACAACAACGACAGCAGCAACGATTCAAATTATTATAAAGCAATATTATGGGAACATATATTAAATCATCCAATTACGGCGTATGTTCCTGTCCAATGTCAATCTTGTGGACATATTATTCCTGATGAATATAATAATAATAATAATAATAATAATAATAATGATCCAAGTAATTATAGCGCCAACACCACTACCGATGATGCTGATGCTGACATTGGTTTAACAGAAGTCGAACCAACATCTGAAGAACAACCATTTGTTAGAACAGGATGGTTTCGGGGTCCACGTATAAAGCCTAAAGTATTTGTATTGGATTGTCCTAAATGCAAACATGTATCAAGATGGTACCGGAAATTATCTTTCTATAGGTATGCGTACTGTACTACCATTAGATTGGGATCATATATGGAGTGAGTATCAAATCGACGAAGGTAGTAGTAATTGTGACGACGATGACGAAAACAATAGCAATAGCAATAATGGTGGTATTAATAGTTATAGTCCTACTAGTGATTCGCTATCATCATCATCGTCGTCGTCGTCGTCATCATCATTGTTGTGGCATCTACGTAACGATGACGATCAACGTAACTTTATTGTTCGATTAGAT